>ENA-OYXE01000297-OYXE01000297.1-human-gut-metagenome-genome-assembly--contig:-NODE-297-length-16228-cov-10.007482_pt1 | contig 16228 bp, 11 predicted proteins | sample MGYA00244175_ERZ653407 | MGnify/ENA primary metagenome ERZ653407 (study PRJEB26926, sample SAMN06165181) | human gut metagenome | biome: ENVO:00009003; feature: ENVO:2100002; material: ENVO:00002003... | reverse complement strand
AGACAGCTTTTACACAATATTCATAACATATTTTTACACCAATTTATAACAGCTAATACACCATACGAGCTTCTTATTTTGTGTAGAATTCATTTGTAGATACCTTCCTTATTCTGCTCATTTGCTAACTGACCGGTCAGCAATGACAGTTTAACTTCTCAAGGTCGCTTTCCGTAAAATCGGTATTTTGAGCAAATCCCAAGAACTCAGCAATTACCGGACTCTTGATAAACTCATATTTATCATTCTGATAACCGGCAGTCAATTCCTTCATCTCATTTTCCACAAGGTCCTGACGCTGTGTCTGGAGCATTCGATAATAGTATTGTGAGGAAATATTACGCTGTAGAGTGGCCACACTCCAAGTCTGCTCTAACGCTTCTTTCTCATACCAATCTCTAGCATCTTTATCATTCACTTGCAACAAGGTACGGTAATGCGTCCAAGATAGAAGTAATTTTCCACTTGCCGAGTGGAAAATCTCAGGATACGTTTTGTAAAACGAATAAAAATGATACAAGTTTGTTTTCGTGTATCCTTTTCCATATTCCGCAGTCAATTCTTTTGCAAGCTTCTTTATAATACTTGCACCATACTCTGCTCTATTATCTCCTTGCAACTCTTCCTCAGCAATACGATAACCAATAAGCCAGTTTCTCTGCACAAGTGCAGAATTCACTGCCTGATATGGTGAAGAACTAATCAAGCCGTTCAAATTTACAAATGACAATGATGGCTTCCAACTGCTGATTTCCGAGCTAGATCCTCTAGACAAGGACAGCCTCACCATTGGTCTTGAATCGACGGCACACTACGGCGACAACCTTGTTCGATATCTTGTTGCTAAGAATTACAAAGTGTGTGTGTTGAACCCCATCAAGACTTCTACTATGCGTAAGAACAACATTCGCAAAACGAAGACTGACAAAATTGACACATTAATAGCTAAATATTTGTTGGGTGATTTTGTTCAAACACAAGTCCATAGTTTGAACATCTACCCTCTGTAAAGCTTTTATAAAATCCTCAAGCGGTGAGCTACAAGATATAAACCAGCTTTTAACCAAATTATCAAAACAGATTTTTGTCTCGTAATTAGTTATACTGACATTATATTTGTCACTATATTCAAAGTCTGACATATTGTACCGTAAAGAGAAGAAATGATCAAGCATACTCATGTTTAATGTTTTAACCAAATCTTCTCGGTCTAGTTATAAGGGTCACTTCATCAGAAGCATGCCACCAATCACTAATTAAACCAGTCTTATCCACATAAAATAAATTATTTTCTCTAATATATCTAAAATCCTGATTACCTATAGCAATACATCTTGCAGTCATACTAGCACCACCCATTACAACCTTACTCTAAACTCTATTAAAAAGCAAGGGTGGCTTTTGTACCACCCTCACCTAATTGACCGAGTAACCTCAACGATTACTTATTTCTTCTTTCTTCTAGTTACAAACAATGTAACCACTCCGAGTCCGAGCATACCAGCTAAAATAGATAAGAACATTACAGTTCTATCACCTGTCTTATTTGGTGTCTTATCAATATAAATAGTCTGTGACTCAGCGTCAAAATCAGCCTCCTTACTAATAAGATTGCCCTTGTTGTCATATACATACTCGAAGATAACTATTCTGTGCTTTCCGAGTCCGTCTGTCTTAAATGACATACTTACATCGAATGAACCATTCTCCGGTTTCTTGCTATCAACATGTAATTCAGTAACCTTACGTACCTTCTTACCATCACTGACAACGATCTGCTGTGTATTGTAGTCCCAAGCCTCAGTAACTACCTTGTATGCTACAGAAGAATCAAGCTTGCTATAGTTGACTGTATCAACTATCTTAGCAACTTCACCCTCCTTAACGTGCTGTGAGTTATCCTTGCTGTTCTTTGCAGAGGTCTTTAACTCAGGATAGTGAATCTGCTGGCCCTCATCAGTAATTTCGGTATGACCACACACTTCATACCCTTTTGTACGAATTGTTTCAAATGCCGTTATAGTTTCACCTGCTAAAAGTGATGCGTCATACTTAACCTCTACCTTAACTGAACCATCAGTTGTCTTTGCCTGGAACTTAACTGTTGCAGTAATAAGATTACCATTGGCATCCTTTAACGGTCCGGCATCCTTACCATCCTTATTTAAATGAAGAGTAAGTGTTGTGCTGTACCAATCACCTACAATAAGATTATAGTAATCAACTGAATCCCTAAAGATTGCAGTCTTACTTGCATAACCTACATGCAGCTTTGTTATACCATCACTTGCTGAAGTACCACATGAAGGAAGTTTTATTGTCTGATCAAAGCTGTCGAAATCTTCCTCCTTGTCAATAAGAATTCCATCCTTGTATAAGTATACAAAACTTACAAGATCATCATTCTTATCCTTATGATATGCATCTGACTTCAAACCATTATACTGATACTTAAGGGCTACCTCTTCACTATTTCCCTTAGCAGTAAAATCAATTGAATTAGTCACCTGCTTACCATCAACAAGCATTGGTTTTCTTGTACTCTTATTATATACTACACCCTTCAGAGTAAATCTCTCACCTTTTGTAAGACCATCAAGCGTAACTGTATCCGTCTGATGGACGTCCTCTGTAAGCATAGTAGCATGTGTTCCATTCTTGTCATCTAAGAACTTAGTTCTAAGTGAACTAAACGAGAATGACTGCTCAGCACTATTTGGATCTGTGTGCTTAAACACTATCTTGCCATTGTAGACTGCAAATACGAATGATGTAAGTCTCTTGCCTTTCAACTTTGTTCCATCAACTACGTAATGTAACTGTACTTCCTGATCAGCTTTGCTTATAGTCTCACTCTGCTTTACTACTACTGGCTTGCCATTCAACTCAACTGGCTTGTTTGTATCCTTATCGATTGCAATACCGTAAAAGTCTACTGAAATTCCTGTTGCAAGATTCTTGCAGAAAATCGTATCAACAACATCTGCATCCTTTGTTGGTGCAATTGTATGATTGTGTGATGTATTATCAACTGCTAAAGTGGATCCTGTTGGAAATGAAATCTGCTGTGACTCTGCATCCTTATCAGTATGCTTTGCTACTGCAACTCCATTAAGTTTAATTACCTGCCGAATTGTAATGGTTTTACCTTCAAGATTAAATGACCTCGGATCAATATCAAAAGTAACATTAACTGTATCATCCATCTTTTCTGGTTTGAGAACCTGAGTTCTCTTAAATGCTTTTCCTACCTCTGAAACAATCTTTCCTGTGTCTTCAGCTACGCTATCACCTGTGCTGTCACTACTTGTTTCATCAGTAACATAACCGAGATCCTTGAGCATATTCCAGTATGGATCTTTCTCGATCTCAGTCTTCTTTATCTCTTCTCCTGTTGCGCTGTCAACAAATGTTGTCTCCAGCTCGTACTCGTACTCTGTTGGGAGATTTGAATACTTAACAGAATCGATTATCTGTGTTTTGTCCAGTATTGAATACTGTGTATTTGTGGTTGCATCTATAGCGTTTGTCTCAACAGCTGGTACATAGAATTTCTCATCAGGATCAGTACCATCTTCGTTGTGAGTAGCTATAACCTCGCCATCGTACTTTAACTCACAAATTACGTATAATGATTTACCAGCATACTCAGTGAGATTAAGACCCTTAAGCGGAACGCTTACAGTCTCATCATCACCCTTAGCAGTAAATTCAACTTCGTTCTCAACCTTGATATTCTCACCATCAGAAACCTTACCTACTAAAGTAAACTTAGTTCCCGCTACCAGATTGTGCAATGTAACTGTATCTGTAACATCTACTTTCTCATCTGCCGGCGCTACATTAGTCTTAGTGCTATCAACTAAAACCTTAGTCTCCAGACTGATAACATTGACTGTCTGAGCTTTATTGCTTACTGATGCATCCTTAGCCACACAATTTGCTGGCTCTACTGGCTTTCCGGCTGAATCCAAAGATACTGTCTTTGTTACAGAACCTTCAACAAGATACTCATAGAATACTAATTTCCTTGACTTGACATTGCTTGTGTTTACGCCTGTGAATGTGACGCTTGCTGTTGTCTCTGGGAAAACCGTACCCTTCTTAACTGCACCTGTTGTGAATTCAACATTCTTTGCAACATACTTGCCATCAGCATCCTTGTATGCCTTGCCAGTATTAGCGTCTACTGCCACTGACATAAGCGTGTACTTGGTTGATGCTTTCAGATTGGTTGCCTTGACACTATCCTTAAATGAGGAATTCTTGCCTGCAACGGACATCTTTGTATTTGTGTCTGTTGAAATGGCACTTGAAGTCATCTTTGGTATTGCTGTGTTTGTGTAAGTACCGAAGTCTATTACGGCTCCGTTCTTAGCACTATCTGAAACTGTAATTTTCTGTGCTGGTCCAAGGTCGTATACCTGTGTCAGCTTGTACTTCTTACCATCAATTGTTACATACTGACGATGTATCTCTCTGATTGTGTAAGTATCCTTGTACAATGGTCTTGGCGCTTTACCGTCAACGGTCTCTTCCTTGATCTCTGCAGCTGCTGTCTTGCCGGATCCCGGTGTTGTAAAGAACACATTTGTTTCTTTGTATGTTGGGTACAGCGTTGTATCAGCCATAGCCTTAGCTAAAGTTGCATCGTTGCCGTTTACATTTGTGTAATCCAGCTTGCTTGAATCGAACTCACCGTTCTTGTCTGTAACTACAACATGCTGATCGCCATTGCTTGCAGTTACAAGGAATGCTACTCCTGCCATTGGATTACCGTATGAGTCAACCTTCTTGAGTTTGAAGTCGTAGCGCTCTTTCTGCTCGTACTGCTTGAAGGCATCTGCTGTAATTTCTGCACCGGCATAGATTGTTCTGCCGCCTGTTACACGAACAGTTACACTTGCCTGATTAATAACCTTACCTTTGATAACAAAAGCACCCTTATTCTTACCATCAACTACCTTATAACCACTTGGAGCTTTTACCTCTGTGATTCTCATTGCACCATCTTCGAGCTCATAAGTATCACCCTGCAAAGTATCAGGTGCTGCATCACTCGGATAATCCTTATTTCCTGTTACAAGACATGTTTTACTGAACGAAGCCTTATACTGATTACCAACTTTAACTGTCTTTAAATACCAAGTATTAGTTGGTGTTCCTGACGCAGTAGTCTTTCCCTGATAGTACTCCATCTTGAAAATAGCACCGGCAAGTGATGTTTTACCAACCTGTGTACCATCCTCACGAACAGAATCTACCTTGTCAATAACAATATTGATAGGATCGTGTGCAACCTTATCTACTGTATGATAAGTTACTCCGGTTGCTGTTGTGCTAAATGTTGCACCTGTGATTGATGTATAATCCACATGACCGTCCGTTGCGTTTACTCCAATGTGAGCCTCGTACGGATACTTTTCACCACCAATTGCTATCTGCTTGTTCTTGTTTAGCTTGTAATGTTCTGGTGCTTTTGTCTCAACAATATAATATCTAACTCCAGCTTTAAGCTTTACCACTGTTTTACCAACTTCACCAGAAGCCTGTGTTGGGTTAACGCTTGTTATTTCTCCAACACCATTGCTATTAGTCTTAAACCTTACAACATTGACTTTCTCATTATCCTGTGCACAGTATACTAAATACTCAGCGCCTTCAACAGGCTGTCTTGTCTTGCTGTCTGTTTTCCTCAAAGAAAAATTAGGACTGTTCCACTGAAGTTTTGCAGTGAATTCTTTATCAGTTGGCTCTCCTAAAAATCCAAGTACCTGTAACTCTGCGCCAAAATCAGCTTTGTATGCACTGTAACCTTTCACACTGGTGAATTTAATGTCAGATGTTCCACCTTTAGCTATCGAGGCACTAAAGTAAATCTTGTCACCGTTAGAAACTGTCGCAGTACCTGCCCCATGAGTTGACTTCTTTCCTTTGGAATCTGTTTTATGCATTGTAACACCTGTTGGAATAGTTACTGTGACACTCTTCTTAGAGACAACTGCCCATTCATTAGTTGTCTGGGTTTTATCTGTAATATTATATGCTGCTCTTGATGCTGTAAAATCATCAGATTTTCCTGCAATGCTAAAGGCTGTGTCTGCTAATGTATTAGGCATGTCCTTACCTTTCAGCCATTTTTCATACGAAATTGCATTATCATAAGCTGTTCCAAAATCACCAGAATCCCAATACCCTGTGTAGTAATAATCAAGAATACAGCTAAGTGTCATAACATTGTCACCATTTAAGCCACCTGAACTAGGTGCTCCATCATAACTTCCTGCACCTGGTCCAGCAAATGAATAGTATAAAGCCTTTGTAATATTACCCTTACCTATACTCGAAACTGTGCCTGTTCCTGAAGTTGGACCGGTCTTACCTTCTTCCATACAAAAAGCGTAACCAGTGTTGTTATAAGTTAAGCCCTTGTTAATATAGAAGATATAAGAAATAGTTCCTCCATTGTAACCATAACCTGTTCCTCTACTAACTGCTGTAGTTGTAGCGGCTTTTGCAGCCTTAGCCATCCTAAACACTGATGCTAAAGTGGCTATTGGCTTCACCTCTGGAATAGAATCTGTTGGTGTCGCTACCTGTGTAGTAGCCTTTGTTTCCTCAGAACTTGCATCTGATGTAGTTGCGACCTGTGTGTCTGACTCTGTAGTAGCCTCAGTACTAACCTCAGTACTAACCTCGCTACTAGCATCTGTTGGCGTTGCGACCTTTTCTGTTGGTCTAAACATATTATTGTCGAGCTTTATTTCCTGGACTCCATCTCCTGCAACAATAGAAAATGAACCCACTGTATTATTGTAATCGTAACCTGTCTTACTGTAATCGTCATTCGATCTGAATAACTTCTCGTCAAGCTGGTAGTAATAAGTATCTTCCTGAAGTTTTGCTATTGCCTTTGATGCATTGGCATTAACTCTCTCCTCAAGATTCTTGTACACAACTCTATCGTCACCACCGTATGACTTTCCATCATAGGAGAGTACGAACTCAGTGATACTCTCGGTGCACGCAGAATCCTTAAATACTTTAATTACTGCACCTGCTAAGTTCCTGTCTTTATCAGAGTCATTCAACTCTTTGTAGACAGTAACATCTCTTGTTACTGGCGTAGCGTCAGTTGGCGTTGCCTCCTCTGCCTTGGCTCTAAATACATCCGCAAGACCTACAAAAAGATCTGTTGTGATACTAAGAACCATAAGAAGTACCATGACTAAAGCTACTACTGTTACTTTAACTTTGTCCTTAAACATGATTTACCTCCCTTAAAACTTTTCCTTGTAGTTACTTTCTTGTTGCTCCTTTCTGCAACATTCATTCTTCTTCCTGCTCCTTTCCTCGTTATTTTCTTGTTTTCAGCTCGACATTGTGTTTGAAAAGACATTGCTTTCAAACGCAAAAATAGGAGTCGGACTTAACCGACTCCTACCTGTCTTGTTTTAAGGGAAACCCAGAACTACTGGGTGAAAAGCTCTAGTAGGAATTACCCTACCAGAGCCTGTTAAACTATCTTGGCAAATTTATCACCTGAGACATGGTAAATTGGTATTTCTGCGTAATCACTGTATGTTTTAACGCCTGCGTAATCTTTATCTTCTGAATCATAATCCTCGGAAACTACAATACCCACTGGTTGATTTTTCATTGTAAAAATAAGCTCATTGGCATCTGACAAAAGTTCTATCAGAATAGCTGGGTAAGCACCAACACCACCATATTGTATACCAACACGGCTATCTAACTGATATTTCATAAAAAGTTTACTCTCAACTTCATTCAAACCAACTGTATATTCCCAATCTACTTTATGCCTATTATCAGTGCCTAGATCATTGATTCCCATAACGATCAATGATCTCCAATCAAAATCGTATAAAAGAGCAACAGATCTATTCTGTTCACAATACCAGTGTGGATCTTTTGTATTCGTAATTCTTGTAGAAACTGTAAATACATCGTACCCAGGCTCTAAGTATGATTTCTTCAAGCTGCTAACGCTCCTTAGCAAAACATTTCCTACTAGTGCACCATCCTGATCTTTTGAATTAACTGTTATAATTTTCTCAGCATATAACCGCTTTATAGAAGAGCAGGCGGCTTTTGTGGACAGAGTAAGTTCATTGACTAAACCTTTGAAAATCAAATATTCATTATCATCCATACTCTTCAGATCATTCACCATAAATTCGGGTATCTTAGTTATGATTTTATATCTTGTATAGTCATCAAAAAGATTTCTCCACAAATTACTCTGAATACGCTCACTATTATTACTTATGTAATCCAACAACGATATTTATCAAGCACTACACTGCACCTTCGTTTAGTCAACTGTATCAAAAGTATGCATGAAACCTACTGGCTTACAGGCAGATAAATCTCTTAGCACCTCCCATTACAAATCGCAATCTCTAGTCAGGTTCACTGCCGGACTGCTCTTATAATACCTAACTGCCTTCTCCAGGTACTCATCGTAGTACCGTCCTGTTGCTTTATAAAAATCTACAAACTCGGTCGTAAGCACATCAATTACGTCTGCAGTACTACTAGTATCAAACCTATTATCTAAGATAAGACCTTCTGGTAAAGTACAGCAACTAAACATACACCTCATATCAGTAACCTTACTAGTGTCAAACTTATGACCGAGGGTAAAGCCTTTCGGTAACCCGCAACTACTAAACATACGTTTCATATCAGTAACCTTACTAGTGTCAAACTTATTACCTAGAGTAAAGCCTTCTGGTAAGGTGCAATCAGAAAACATACCGCTCATATCAATAACACTACTGGTATCAAATTTATTGCCTAGAGTGAAAGTCTCTGGTAAGGTGCAATCAGAAAACATATTGCTCATATCAATAACACTACTAGTATCAAACCTATTACCTAATGTAAAGCCTTCCGGTAGAGCACAATAGAAAAACATACGTTTCATATCAGTAACCTTACTAGTATCAAATTTATTGCCCAGAGTAAAGCCATCTGGTAACTTACACCCATTAAATATACAGCCCATATCAGTAACACTACTAGTATCAAATTTATCACCAAGAGTAAAGCCATCTGGTAACTTACACCCATTAAACATACAGCCCATATCTGTAACATTGCTAGTATCAAATTTATCGCCCAGGGTAAAGCCTTCCGGTAACCTACATTTGTTAAACATACAATACATACCAGTAACGTTACTAGTATCAAACTTATCGCCCAGGGTAAAGCCTTCCGGTAATTTACAATCCCAAAACATACCGTCCATATCAGTGACACTACTAGTATCAAACTTAGTACCCAAGGTAAAGCCTTCCGGCATAGTACACCCTGCAAACATACTATGCATATCAGTAACCTTGCTGGTGTCAAATTTATTGCTCAAAGTAAAACCCTCTGGCATAGTACAATACCCAAACATATAATCCATATCAGTAACATTACTAGTATCAAAGTTGTCGCCTAGAGTAAAGTCTTCTGTGAAAGTACACCATTGAAACATTTTTCTTGTATTTGTTATTCCCTTAGGTAAATTTAAAACCGTTGATCTTCCCCTGTAATGCAGATAATCACCGTTATCATCAGTTATTAACTCATAGTCTTCTGAATCATAATCAAAGCAGCCTAATTCACCCTCGTAATGAATTAAGTTACTTTTCTTTTCTGCTGATGACACATCAGTGCCGTTAAATAAATTTAATTCCTCCATAAATACCTTCCTTAGCAATTTATAAAAGACCAGAGAATTTTACTCCGCTGAGTCCGTTGTAACTTTTATGTAAAGCTAATAAAAATCGATAATACTTAGAAAATCTAAAGTTGCTATCTTCTCTATACCATTTTTCTTCGCCATACCAATAAAACACCTTTGTTATAGTAATCACCTCGTAAATACTATAACACCTTTCTTTTAGATTTTAAATATCAGTAAAAAACTCTAGCAAGTGTTACCCTGCTAGAGTCAATTTATTTGGATTCTATACATAGAATCTACCACGTTTTATTGAACATGTTCCTTCAAAAACAATAAATTGGATTTTACAAAATCCCCATACTTATATTTGCTCAGGTCAACATCGAAATTGATAATATCTGCATAATTATCAATAACAGACAAAGCATAATCCTGTAACGAAATTTGCATTCCAAGATATTGAGCAGGCTGACAGATAAACTGGGGACCAGCTTCGAAAGCATGATCAAAATCCATGATTGGGGATATATTTGTAATATTAAATTCATTGTCATAAATAATTCCCCAATTTTCAGAATGCTCATCAGAATTTCCTACAAGATAATCCGCTAGATTCATCATGTCAAAACGTAATTTATACTTATAGATTATATCTGCAAAATCGATATCATGATTCATACACCATATATCAACATACTTAGCCCTTGCAAAACAAACATCTTTAGATGTATAACAATCACATACTGAAACAAGTCTCGATTTAAATTTACTACTATGGTAGTTAACAACATCTATACCTATAGCCTGCAACATTTGTGAAGCTTCTACTTCTCTCCTTACTGAACCGTTCACATTGCCCTTCAGTAGTTCAAAACCAGAATCTGTTCTTCTCCATGCCTTAGGTGCTGCTCCGGCTGTAGAAATATCAGGAGACACGAGGCTCTGGTTTGTGATAGTAGGTGATATTCCAAATAATGCAACTTCCAGAACATGATTCTTCAAACTGTTATCAAATAAATTAACTTGAGACCAAGATATGTTCTCGCCAGATTTCTTAATCCAAAAACAATCATTTATAGATAAGCCACGTAATGCTATAACTATCGTTGCGCGTTCTTTATCAGAAAATGGCTGCGGTATACCAAGACAATTACATATCTCCTTAGCATACTTTCTGTCTAAACTTAGCATACGTTCAGAACACCATGAATTAAAATTCTGTATATTATTGATACGATCGCTAAAATCATTAGATTCTTCTAAATAGATATCAAACGGTAGTTTATTTTTATTAAAAATATGAACAATTCCCTCGTTCCGATCTATGGAAAAAATTTCTTCATCCTGAAAACATACAACATACTCATGGCTTTCAAGATCAGCAGTTCCACCAAATAAACTCATAAATTCCACCTCAATCAAACCTCGCAATCATTTATAATACCATTTAGTTTATCGTAAGTGCTACGCGGTACGTTAAGTGCTTGATATACACCTGACAGCATAATAACATAATACAGTTAAAAACTCTAGCAGGAGTTACCCTGCTAGAGCCTGATGTGCAATACCATTTTATTGATACTATACTTAAACTATAGTACAATGAGAGAAACTACTGAAAGGAGGTAATGCAACATGCAAAAACCAAACTTAAAGGCAGTTTTGAATCTATTCCGAGGTCGAGCCGAATTGTAGTTATACATTAGCTTTGGCGTAATGCCCTTCCTCAACGTATAAATTCTAGAAACTATACGCAAATATGTTATGCTTCGCCTCTGGATTTTAAGTATAGAACTTCGTCAAATCAGTTGGTAACAATAATTAACTCCAACAACCGCTGACCAAGATTACTATGAACAAAGCAAACAAGACATACATATGGAATAGCACCAAAAGCATCAAGTGGCCACTTGATGCTTTTTATTCTGCCTAAAAACTCTAGCAAGTGTTACCCTGCTAGAGCCTAGTAACCAAGACCAGTTCTGCTGGTCTTTTTATTTGCACTAAAAAGAGGTAGTCCCGATTAAAGGACTACCTCTTGTTTATGTAATTCTTCACCTACTAACTTGTATAATGGAAGTTCCATTACTAAAGCAAGTGAAGATGCATACCTATAATCTCTATTTGATGCGTTCTTCACTAATACAGCAATAGGCTCTGCTTCAGACTTCAGAACAATAGTTCCACCAAACCTATTAGCATTAGCTGCGAACTGATCAAACATACTGAAGATACCATCCTTACCGGTATAAAATTGCAAACCAACCATACCTCTGATATCAAATAAAATATCTTGTAAACTACCTTCTTCTACCTTAGTTAAGTTGTATGATGGATCTTTTGTATCCATGCAGACTAAAGATGAAGGATCTGTCTTGTATGCTATTGCAATACTTCGATTATTATACCAACCAAATTCCTTCTTGAACAATGAAGTTGTAAAAACATTACATGTTCTCAGAGAATACCACGAAGGATCTATGGCTCTGACAATTAACTTAGGATCAGCAATCACATCATCCGGATGATAACTATCTATCACTGACAGATGTTCATTCCAATCAGAAACAATTAGTCTCTTAATGACTCGTTCGACTTCAAATACATCTCTACTACCTTCGATCAATTTGCTGAAGGCCTCTTCATTTGTGCTGTTATCATCAATGCTAGAAATGCGCTCGTGTCCTCTATATAATTGATTAAGTAATCTATCTATATCCTCAGAACTACGCAAAGAATCTACATTAAAGCAGTATAATCTATCTGCGTAATTCTCTTTCAGATAATGCAATGTGTTCTCTAAAGAATTATAGCATGAATTTAATCTACACTCACACTTCTTACCAACACTACTCTGTTTACCAAGATACTTGACAATACCTCGTTCAAAACTATCCACCATTAATTTACCAACAGTATACTCTAAATAATTCATAATAACCTCCTATTTAGAGTATAGGTCTCCTTTCTATGAAAGTAAAGCGGCATACTAAATAACTGCTCCTGCACACATCGTGTATTCCAACTATTGATAACAGAACCTAGCTTCTGTACAATAGTAAAAAGTTGTGAAGGGAGGTAATACACAATGTGTACAAAAATCTTAGAAGCAATTTTTTCTTTATCCCGAGGACGAAGCTCACTGTAATTATACATAGCTTTTGGAGAGACAAAATCCCGCCCCACCAGTTAAATTCTAGGCATTAACTGGATTGTGCTAAACTCTCTGTTACGTTTCAACTTAACTCGCTATGTCATTTGACCAATAATGATAAACATCAAATACCACTAGCACACTTAACTCGCTATGTCATTTGACCAACAATGATAAACATCAAATACCACTAGCACACTTAAAGTTGATATAGCTAAGACTGAATAACACAGGGATAATATGGAGAGATGGTGCGCACCATCTCTTTTTACTGGAAAGAATCCAGCGAAAAACCCTAGCAAGTGTTACCCTGCTAGAGCCTGATGCATTAACTTTTTGTAAGTTGTTTTGTTCCTGTACACACTATATAATGTTTATAGTACCAACAACACACACAACATAATGTGGAAGGCTCAATATGCTTACAATAGATAGAAATTTACCATTAACATTTAACAAAACTTCTCTCGAAATCAATGAGCAAATAAATAGCTATACTTACCTAAAGTATGAACTTGGAAAAGAAGAAGCACTAGTACACTTTCTGAATTTGCGCAAGTTTGAACGCTTACATCACTGCTGCGAGGATATAGAATTCAAAAACAACACCTCCCAAGTACTGTTTCGCGTTCTTATGCCCATCATTCATAACAATAATGCTTACGTTAACTGCGAAAGTTTGATTGATACAGTCGAATCTTCTCACTACACCAAATGCTATGCCCAATCTCGTGAAGAAATGCTACGTGACGCCTTAGATTTGCAATACCCTAGCAATACCTTCTTAAAGAAGATTCTTGCAGTTCTTCGAGTTGAATACACCAATAATTCAGTCGAACGACAGTTATTAACGCTGCTAATAACTCTTTGGTATACACTTAACATCTTTAGCTATCCTTGTTGTCAAAAAGGTTACTCAAACTTAATGGATCATTATAGAACATTTTGCATTCCGACTGGATTCAGCCAGTACGAACTTATGTCTGATCCTATCATAAGTCGCATAAGTAATCTATCTACATTAATTAATGCAAAGCTGGATAAACCAGCGAAAAGTGCTAGCAGCTTTGACACTGCTAGCGCCTGATGTGCAAACATTAACTTTTATAAGTTGAACCAACCAAAGACACATGTTATAGCATACGTCAAAAAGTACACTACATATGGTGTCTAAGAAAGAAGGTTATTATCATGTTTTATTTCTATAATGTAGTTGAAGAAGAAAGTGAATTTCCACCTTTTGAGCGTGGTTATTCATACCAAAAAACGGACTGCCCAGATAATTGTGAAAATCTGAGCAGACGTTAATTAAAGAATGCTAGTTCTTTAATTAAAACCCAGGCGGATTCGATGTAACAGTCGTTTCTGCTTTTAACCGAATCTCAAGCATGATGATAACCAAGACCAGTTCTGCTGGTCTTTTTGTTTACACAGAAAAGAGGTAGTCCCGATTAAAGGACTACCTCCTGTTTTTTATTTTGTAGCACCACAAGTAGAACACTTCTGACCCACTACCTTGGTAACTTCTTTGGTTGTGTATTTTCTGCATCGTGATGTATTGTATCCCAGCCTGAAACCCAGCTAGCACCCTCATATAACCACTTATGAAAATATTCATCGTAATATTTCTCTCCACAATCACTGATATGAAACTCACCAACATCAGTCTCTCTAGCACCACAGTATGAACACTTGTAGTATTCTACTTCTTCGTCCCAAGCATCTTTAACCTTAACTCTTTCAGTTGTAGTTTCGGTAACATCAACCCAAGTATGCTGGTGCTGTGTTGTAGGAGCTTCTGTAGGAGCCTCAGTTGGCGCCTGAGTAGGAGCTTCTGTTGGTGCTTCAGTATCCGGAACGTATGGTGCTTCTGTTGGGTTATTCCAATCACCATTACCTGAGTTATCTGATGGAGCCTGTGTAGCTTTCTCTGTTGTAGCCTTTGTATTGCTGTCATTCTTAGACTCTGTTGTGATACCACCGCTTACACTGGCTACTTTCTTAGTCTTCTTTGTCGTAGTCTTCTTAGCCTTTTCTGTAGTAGCCTTTTCAGTGGTAGCCTTTGTTGTTGCTTTGGCTAAAGTGGTAGCCTCAGTCGTAAGCTTATTTGTGAAAGCCTTCTTGTCACCTCTACCGGATGCACTTCCCTTTGTGCTACGGAATACTCCGAGGGCTACACCTGATCCTACCACTACTAACAGTAGAATCACTACTGCAATCACAATTACTGCGATCTTCTTTTTCTTGTTGTCGTTGTTCTTCATAATACTCCTCCTTCTTGTGACTTTTTTCAGTCACTACTTCTTAATCATTAGATAATTATATATAAGGATTAAAAAGCCTCATTTAGGTTTTTGTTGACAAGGGCTTGTGTTGCTATTCAGTATCATTCCCTTGATTTGAGAGCTTGATAGAGTCAAAGTAATCTAAATAGCTATACCATGTTTTCTTCTAATACGTAGTGTATCACGTTGAAGAGGAGAGGACAACTACTCATTATTTTCTTGTTTTCAGCTCGACATTGTATTCGAAAAGACATTACCTACAAACATAAAATAGGAGCCGGACTTAACTGACTCCTACCTGTCTCGTTTTAAGGGCATGTATACCTCTATACTATGACCTAGTACAAATCGTAGCAGGTTCATTTCTAAACATCCATAAAGCTATCCATGGTAATAGTATCACTGTCTCTATTGTCATTTTCTTTACTAGCCTTGCTTAACGCTGAATCGACTGTACCAGCGATAATATCTTTTACTTCACTTTCTTTTATACCAAGCTTTTCGCTGATTTCTTTCTCAGAAAGATGCATTTCGTTATAATACAGTTCCACTTTTCCTTTTACAATACCTTTTTCAATGCCCTTTTCAATACCTTTTTCAATACCTTTTTCAATACCCTTTTCAATACCTCTTTCTTCTATTCCTTCGCTCAGATTGCACATAACGTTCATCTCCTCTCTGAATTCTTCAGAATAAGAATAGCTTGTGTTCTCACAAGAGTACTAAGAGCTTCTAAACGCGCCAGCTTAAATGAATAAGGTTCTGTCGTTTTAAACTCAAAATATTTTGCCACAGCTCTAACCTTTTCTATAAGGTCCGGTCGATTTTGTAATATAAAAGCACCTAATTCTATAAATGAATTTCCAAACTTTGACGAACAAGTTGCAGCATATGAATTCAGATTTCCGTCTAAAGAAGGCACCCAGTAAGGAGCTAATGCTAAATTACTGTCGAATATTGGCGCAAACTCTATGGTATTAAAATTATTATTATCAATCAAATACCCAAAATTTCCAGTGTGTCTATCTACATTTAAAGATAAACAATCTGTCTCTTATACACATCTCCGAGCCCACGAGACCTCTC
>ENA-OYXE01000292-OYXE01000292.1-human-gut-metagenome-genome-assembly--contig:-NODE-292-length-16482-cov-6.220673_pt1 | contig 16482 bp, 9 predicted proteins | sample MGYA00244175_ERZ653407 | MGnify/ENA primary metagenome ERZ653407 (study PRJEB26926, sample SAMN06165181) | human gut metagenome | biome: ENVO:00009003; feature: ENVO:2100002; material: ENVO:00002003... | reverse complement strand
GAGATGTAGAGAGGTCTCGTGGGCTCGGAGATGTGTATAAGAGACAGGAATAAGGCAGATCTTATCAGCGCAGTCGCCGCTGAAGCCGGCTTGAGCAAAGTCGACGCAAAAAAAGCAGTTGAAGCTTTCGTTTCAACTGTAACAAAGGCCCTCCAAGAAGGGGACAAAGTATCATTAATCGGATTCGGAACATTCTCTGTTGCTGAAAGAAGTGCAAGAACAGGTATCAACCCATCCACAAAAGCAACGATTACTATTCCTGCTAAAAAAGTAACCAAGTTCAAACCAGGTGCTGAACTGGCAGACGCAATTAAATAATTGCTATTTTACATAAAAGGACTTAAGGAAAGGGGCGCCGGTACTAGCGCCCTTTCTTCTTCATTTTTCTATTTGAACCTATGAAACCTAAAATGACAACCTTATTTAAATTCCTGATCAGCGCTGCTGTATGCGCATATTCAACACAAGTTCTTCATGCGGAAGATACAAAACTACCTTATTGGAAAGATATTCAGACCGTAGCCGTCAACAAGGAATATCCACGCACAGCTTTCATGACTTACGACAACCGGAACCAGGCACTGACCGGCGAGTATGAGAACAGCCCTTATTACAAACTACTAAACGGTACATGGAACTTTTATTATGCAGATGCATACAAAGATCTGCCTGCCAACATTGAGCAACCGGATGCCAACATAGCCTGGAAGGAGATTAAAGTACCCGGCAACTGGGAAGTACAGGGCTACGGAGTGGCCATCTACACCAATCATGGATACGAATTCAAACCCAGAAATCCACAACCGCCGCAGTTACCCGAAACCAATCCGGTCGGTGTGTATCAGCGTGATATCGAAATTCCCGCCGATTGGGATGGACGCGACATATTCCTCCGTTTGGAAGGAGCAAAATCCGGTGTATACGTGTATGTCAACGGACAGGAAGTGGGATACAGCGAAGACTCCAAGAATCCGGCAGAATTCTTAATCAACAACTACCTGAAACCCGGCAAAAACTCGCTGGTCATCAAAATATTCCGCTGGAGTACCGGTTCTTATCTGGAATGCCAGGACTTCTGGCGCATGAGCGGTATTGAACGTGATGTATTCCTGTTCTCACAGCCCAAAACCCACATCAAAGATTTCAATGTGGTGTCTACACTGGACGACACTTATAAGAATGGTATCTTCAAACTGAATGTGGACGTAACCAACCATACAGCAGCCAACAAAGAGGTAACCGTAGCATACGAATTGCTGGATGCCGCAAAGAAAGTGGTTGCAGAAGGTAACACCCCCTGTCCTGTTACAGCAGACGGGCAGAAGAGCATCTCTTTTGAAGCCGCCCTCAGCAACGTCAAGACCTGGACATCAGAACACCCTAACCTGTATCGGTTACTGATATCTCTGAAAGACGGAGAAAAAACAAGCGAAATCATTCCTTATACGGTAGGTTTCCGCCGTTTCGAGATCAAACCAACCGATCAGATAGCCGAAAACGGCAAACCATACGTTTGCTTGTTCGTCAACGGCCAACCCATCAAGCTGAAAGGTGTAAACATACACGAACATAATCCCGAAACAGGACATTATGTTCCCGAAGAGCTGATGCGCAAGGACTTCACCCTGATGAAACAGAACAACATCAACAGCGTGCGCCTCTGCCACTATCCGCAAGACCGCAAGTTCTATGAATTGTGTGATGAATATGGCATCTATGTATATGATGAAGCCAACATAGAAAGCCACGGTATGTATTATAACTTAAGCCGGGGCGGAACATTGGGCAACCATCCCGAATGGCTGAAGCCGCACATGGACCGTACCATTAATATGTACGAGCGTAACAAAAACCATCCCTCTGTAGCCATCTGGTCATTAGGAAACGAAGCCGGAAACGGTTATAATTTCTATCAGACCTATTTATGGCTGAAAGAACGCGAAGTAAAAGGGATGAACCGTCCTGTAAATTATGAACGCGCCCTTTGGGAATGGAACACAGATATGTATGTACCCCAATACCCCAGTGCCGCCTGGCTGGAAGAAATAGGCAAGAAAGGCAGCGACCGTCCCATCGCACCATCCGAATATTCACACGCTATGGGCAATTCCAATGGTAATCTGGCAGCACAATGGAGAGCAATCTACAAGTACCCGAACCTGCAAGGCGGTTACATTTGGGACTGGGTAGACCAAGGTATTCTGGAAACAGACGAAAATGGACGTACCTACTGGGCCTACGGAGGTGATTACGGAACCAATGCACCCAGCGACGGAAACTTCCTATGCAATGGAATCGTAGCTCCGGACCGCACTCCGCATCCGGCCATGACAGAAGTGAAATATGCACATCAGAATGTAGGTTTCGAAGCCATCGACCCGGCTGCCGGCAAATTCCTGGTAAAAAACCGTTTCTACTTCACCAACTTGAAAAAGTATATGATCAGTTATACCGTAAAGGCAAACGGAAAAACAATCAAAGGCGGAAAAGTATCATTAGATATCGAACCGCAAGGTTCCAAAGAACTGAACATCAACCTCAACGGATTGAAACCCAAGGCCGGCACAGAATATTTTGTAGATTTTGTAGTTACCACCACAGAACCGGAGCCCTTGATTCCTGCAGGACACGATATTGCTTCCGAACAATTCCGCCTGCCCATAGAACCATTGGCTATGACCGGACATAAAGCAAGCGGCAAGACTACCGTCAGCACGGATGGTGACATCATCACCGTATTATCACCACGTATGCAGTTCGTTTTCAACAAGAGAAGCGGACTCGTGACTTCATACAAAGTAAACGGTACAGAATATTTCGCTGAAGGTTTTGGTATTCAGCCTAACTTCTGGCGCGCACCGACGGACAATGATTATGGTAACGGTGGGCCTAAGCGCGAGCAAATATGGAAACAGTCCAGCAAGAATTTCAATGTAGCAGATGTTACCACAACAACAGACGGCAACAAGACCGTATTAACAGTCAATTACCTACTGGCGGCAGGCAATCTGTACATCATGAAATATACCATCTATCCCGACGGTGTGGTTCATGCAGGCATCACCTTTACTTCTACCGATATGAAGGCTGCCGACACGGAAGTATCAGAAGCTACCTTAATGGCCACTTTCACACCGGGACAGGATGCTCAACGCCTTGCCTCTTCCAAACTGAACGTACCACGTATCGGTGTACGTTTCCATTTGCCATCCGATATGAACCAGGTAGAATACTTCGGACGCGGACCGGGTGAAAACTACATCGACCGTAATGCAAGCAGCTTCGTTGATCTCTACCGCACTACAGCCGACCAGATGTACACCAACAACTATGTCCGTCCGCAAGAAAACGGACACCGCACCGACACCCGTTGGGTAGAACTGACCCGCAAAGGCGGAAAAGGATTGTTAATACGTGCCGACAGCACTATCGGATTCAATGCCCTGCGCAACTCCGTAGAGGACTTTGACTCGGAAGAAGCTATCAGCCGTCCCCGTCAGTGGACTAACTTCACTCCCGAAGAAGTTGCTAACCATAATGAGGAAAAAGCTAAAAATGTAATACGCCGCATGACACATGTCAATGATATCACCCCACGTAATTTTGTGGAAGTATGTATTGATATGAAGCAACAAGGTATAGCCGGTTATGACAGCTGGGGAGACCGCCCTCTGCCGGAACATACCCTACCCGCCAATAAGGAATATCATTGGGGATTCACATTGATGCCGGTAAAATAAAAACATAGCAAGCATTCCTTCCTTAATAAGAAGAGTATGTCAGAACTCCGATGGCACTATCATATAGATTGTCATCGGAGTTTCATTTCCCATCCTACATTTCAATTATAACCTGAAAACAAGATCAGTCTGATTTATATTTGCTAGCTTTGTACTCAAAAAATCGAACACATGGAACAACAAGGAGAAATCATACTCTACCAGCCGGATGAATCAGTGAGGATGGAAGTGCGCATTGAAGATGAAACAGTGTGGCTGACCCAGGCACAAATAGTAGAACTATTCCAATCCAGCAAAGCCAATATAAGCGAGCATCTAAAGAACATTTATAAATCAGAAGAACTAATCCAAAGTTCAACCGTTCGGAATTTCCGAACAGTTCGCCAAGAAGGCAACAGACAGATTACCCGTAACTTAGAATATTATAATTTAGATGTGATTATATCAGTAGGATACCGTGTAAATACGAAACGAGGAATCCAATTCCGCCAATGGGCTAATAGCCAGGCACATGACCGTTTTCTTATTATAGACCAATCCGACATATATCACATCGGAGCCTCTTTGAAAGATTTGGGAAAGAAACTGTTTGCCTTCTCCAAAATGGATATTCCGGCATCCATCCTCACAAAACTGCTATAAAGATGAGAGAAACAGAGTCCAATAATAAAGTCCTACTAGGCATGAGCGGAGGAACAGACAGTTCCGTAGCCGCCCTTCTATTGCAGGATGCAGGATACGAAGTAACCGGCATCACCTTCCGCTTTTATGAAAAAGAAAATGATACAGAGTATCTGGAGGACGCCCGCGCTTTATGTGAACGTCTGAACATCCCCCATCTCACATACGATGTTCGTGACACCTTCCGGAAAACCATCATTGACTATTTCATCAACGAATATATGGCAGGTCATACCCCGGTTCCCTGTACCTTGTGCAACAACTACCTGAAATGGCCTCTTTTGAAGAAAATATCCGATGAAATGGGAATTTATCACTTCGCTACAGGACATTATGTACGCCGGCGCTTCATCAATGGATGCTATCACATCACTACCGGTGCCGACCCGGATAAAGACCAATCCTTTTTCCTATGGGGGCTGCCACAAGAAATCCTGCAACGTATGCTTCTCCCTATGGGCAACCTGACTAAAGCCCGTGTCCGTGAAATCGCGGCAGAGCGTGGTTTTCTGAAAGCCGCCCATAAACGGGACAGTCTGGGAGTCTGCTTCTGCCCCATGGACTACCGCACATTCCTACATAAGGAATTACCTGAAGGAAGTATCCTACCGGGTAAATTCTTCGATGAAATGGGGAATTTTATCGCACGGCACAAAGGTTATCCTTTCTATACCATCGGCCAGCGGAGAGGATTGGGCATAGATCTTAACCGGGCTGTCTTTGTCAAAGAAATCATTCCGGCAGAAAACAAAGTCATACTGAGCGACTTGAAAGCACTGGAAAAAACAGAAATGAGACTGAAAGAATGGCGCATCACCAATCCCGCTTTATTACTAAACAAGGACGACATCATCGTCAAAATACGCTATCGGAAACAAGCCAACCGCTGCACAGTAACCCTGCAACCGGATAACACCCTGCATGTACAACTGCACGAGCCGCTGACAGCCATTGCTCCGGGACAGGCAGCCGCTTTCTATAGGGATGATGTAGTACTGGGTGGGGGCATTATCATCTAATTCCAGACACTTTCAAATCATATTTCGGCCCTCTTTTTTGCTGCTTCAAGATTTTCTTGATAACTTTCCGTCGTTCTTCACCTTCAGGTCGAGAAACCGGAAAGTGAAAATAGACATGTATCCGGATCAAACCTTAAATAAATAGAGATGAAAAGTAGAAATTATGCAGGCATATCCTTACTTGCCTCATTAGCCGCCTGTAACTCTGCAACAGCAGAAACCGTTCAAAAAAACAGTACGCAGGCCCCCCAAAAGCCCAATGTTATCGTTATTCTGGCAGATGACCTGGGATATGGAGATTTAAAATGTTACGGAGCCAAGAATGTAGAAACTCCCCATGTTGACAAACTGGCATCGGAAGGCATTCGTTTCACTAATGCACATACCGTAGCCGCTACCAGCACCCCATCCCGCTACTCCTTGCTGACAGGAGAATATGCATGGCGCAGACCGGACACGGATATTGCCGCAGGAGATGTAAAAATGATTATCCGTCCCGAACAATACACCATGGCAGACATGTTTAAAAGTGCCGGATATGCTACAGCCGCCATCGGCAAATGGCATCTGGGCCTGGGAGACAAGACAGGCGGGCAGGATTGGAATGCTCCTTTACCAGCCGCTTTAGGTGACTTAGGCTTTGACTATCACTATATCATGGCCGCTACAGCCGACCGTGTACCTTGTGTATTTATAGAAAACGGCAAGGTAGCCAACTATGATCCGTCCGATCCCATAGAAGTGAGTTACACCAAGAACTTTCCGGGAGAACCGACCGGCAAAGATAATCCCGAATTACTGTATAACCTACATCCCAGCAACGGACATGACATGTCCATCGTCAATGGCATCAGCCGCATCGGATTTATGAAAGGGGGCGGAAAAGCACTTTGGAAAGACGAGAACATTGCCGATTCCATCACACCGTTCATGCCATCGACTTTATCAAACAGCATAAAGACGAGCCTTTCTTTATGTATTTTGCAACCAATGATGTACACGTTCCTCGTTTTCCCCATGACCGCTTCCGTGGAAAGAATCCTATGGGACTACGCGGAGACGCAATCGCCCAATTCGACTGGACGGTAGGCCAGCTGATGGAAACATTGGACCAACTTGGACTAACTGAAAACACGCTGATTATTCTATCCAGCGACAATGGTCCGGTTGTAGACGACGGATATAAGGACAAGGCAGAAGAGCTGTTGAACGGACATACACCTTCCGGTCCGTGGAGAGGAAACAAATACAGCGCTTTCGAGGGTGGAACAGCCGTCCCGGTCATTGTCCGCTGGCCACAGAAGATAAAAAAGACAGGAGACTCGGACGTATTAATGTCACAGATTGACTGGCTAGCCTCCTTAGGAGCTTTGATCAACGCCAGATTACCTAAAGGCAGCGCTCCGGACAGTTATGACCGTTTAGGGAATCTGATAGGAACCGACAAGACAGACCGCCCCTGGATTGTGGAACAATCCATGAACCACACGTTGTCCGTCCGTACCAAAGACTGGAAATACATTGAACCGAATGATGACCCGACCACTTTCATGAAAGCAGAAAAAATAGAAACCGGAAACCTGAACGTTCCCCAGTTATATGAAATGGAAAAGGTGAGCGAACAAGAGAATGTAGCAGAAAAGTATCCTGAGAAAGTATTTGAGTTGCAGACCATTCTGAGGCAAGTACGCAATAAGAGAATAAAGATGTAAACAGGACTCATCCAATAAGAGGATATTTCAAAAATCCGAAATAACCATCAAATGTTCCACCGTATGGGCAGGCCCATGAGCCCGCCCATACAACATAACGACAACAAAAATCACTTTTGACTCATTTACATAAAACATAAAAGCATTCCATCACAACAACTCACTCATTACCAAGAGCTTCCCGTGCGACAGTCTTTCAAAACCTCCTCAATCGGTATGCCGGTGGCGAAATACATCTGCTTCGGGGATGCTCTCGGACAGAATGTAAAATCAGCCCCTCGTTACCTCCCGGTAGCTCGTAGGCATCAGAAGAACCTATTCTCATCATACCTTCACCTCACTCCATTTGATATTTCACCCAGGTGAAGCAGTTATTCCACTTGGGTGAAAGCGGCTGTTCACCTAAGCGAAGCTGCCTCTTCACCTTAGTGAAGCAATGAACGCACCCGAACAAAAATACGCCTTATGACGCTCCCCTGCAATGGAACAACCGTAGCTATGACACAGGAATCAGAACAACCGATATCCGTCAAACCAAATTTGGCAGCGGAGAATGGCAAACCGTTTCGGGGGAATTTAGAATGTATTTTCACGGTACATTACTGATTTACAGCAAAATAACGTGAAAAATCCAAGATGACAATATACGTATAATCAAAAAAACTCCCTTGGTACAACCAAGGGAGACAGGTATACATTTCCTTTAAAAGTTCCGGATGCAGTTGGGATTATAAAGCAGCCCTTCGGCTGCTTTATGTTTCTCTATCCTCTGTGTTAGCATTTAAAGGAATGATTCATCTTTTACTTATTACTTGCCTTAACAAACTTATAAAGCACGAAAGTCTTGGGCGCCATCTCTACATTCAGTACATTACCCTCAATCGTAACATCACTTTCTTTCGGAGTGATGACATTCGGATGCTCTACCGTGTTATCTTTATCCAAATCGGCAGACTGGAGCGTGATGCATTTACCTTCCACAAGTTTATCACTCTTCTTCAATCCGTTGAAAGTCACTGATACCGGTTGTGCCTTATCCGAAGTATTGGCAATTTTCACGATACAAGCCTTTTCATCCTTATCCCATACGGCACTGGCAAACAGACCATCCTGTCCTTCCTGACCGCTCACAGCTTTTTTATCCATTGTCAACGGCAATACATGCGTGCCTTTATTATGACTGTACAACTGTTGTACATAGTAACTGCAAGTACGGACGGAATTCAGATTATCAAACCAAATCAAATCCGGACGCCACTGCCACCCTTCCACATGAGCAAACAAAGGCGCATAAGTAGCCATGTGTACCACATCGGCATTGCGTTCCAGTCCGGTCATGAACGCAGCTTCCATTAAAGCAGCATTAAAATGGTTCCATTTCTTGCCTTTTCCATGACAAGCATATTCTCCGGCAAAGACCTTCGGACCTTTGCGGTCGTAATTGTCATAACGGTTACCTTGTGCCAGGAACCAGCTTTCGGGACGATAGAAATGCTCATCCACCAAATCCACTTTCAGATTTTTCATTTCCGGCCATAAGTAATCAAAGTCTTTACCTTCAGACTGAGGTCCCGAACTGCCGACAATCTTGATTTCGGGATGCGCCTTACGAAGCACCTCGACAAACTGTTTCAGACGTTCCGGATATTCCGGTCCCCATTGTTCGTTGCCAATACCCAAGAACTTCAAGTTGAAGGGAGCAGGATGTCCCATATCCGCACGAACTTTTCCCCAAGTAGTCGTAACATCACCATTGGCAAATTCAATCAGATCCAATGCATCCTGTATATACGAATCAAGTTTGGACAAGCTGACCTGCTGGTCGGGGTCATTCTGATACTGGCATACCAGTCCGCAGTTCAGAATAGGCAACGGTTCGGCGCCTATATCCTCCGACAACTGGAAATACTCAAAGAAGCCCAGTCCGTAAGTCTGGAAATAATCGGGGAAGAAACGATGCTTGAACGTATAATGCCAGCGGTTTTCATTCAACGGACGATTCTCTACCGCACCTACTGTTTTTTTCCATTCGTAACGGGTAGCCTCATCCGTACCTTCCACAATACAGCCGCCGGGAAAACGGAAAACACCGGGTTTGATATCATATAAAGCCTGCACCAAGTCCTTGCGAAGCCCGTTCTTACGTTCTTTCCAAGTATCCACAGGGAAAAGAGAAACATGTTCCAGATCCACCGTTCCCGCACTTTCAAGGAAAATACGGAGATGAGCCTTGGGTTCCGTTCTCGGCGATTTCAATATCACCTCATATTGTTTCCAATCCTTCGAGTTCACTGTCAGTTCTTTTGACTCAAAAGCCTGACGTTCCTCCATCGTATCATTCTTGATCAATTCAATGCGAAGTTTCTGGTTCTCACCACGTGCCCATACGGAAAAACGGTACTCGGCTCCTTCCTTGACACCTATACCGAAGAAACCTTCGTTTTCAATCCCTGTATGTTTTTCCCTGTGCCCGGAATTACCCAGACGGACATAATGCGGATTTCGTTCAAACGGCCCGTCATCCATCAAGGTCACGTTACCGAAAACATTCCACCCCATAAAACGTTGCGGGAATTCGAATGAACGGTTCTTTACCAGTTCGGCATACAATCCTCCGTCGGCTCCATAATTAATGTCCTCAAAAAACAAACCATACATGGTTGGTTGTATTTCCGCACCAAGTTTATTGGTCTGCACGACCATGTTGTGCGCATTCTGTGCATGTAGCGCTACTCCGGCAGCAAATACCCATGCTGTGAATAGAGTTCGGTGTAATTTCATGATAGTAATATTATTAATTTTTATTAGTTAATTCTCTTTCCCCATACAGAATGCCCTTGAGCATCCAGACCGGTAAAGAGAATGGTTTCTGTTTCATTTTCCCAATCGTGTCCGGCAAAGATAATCAAATTGTTAATATCTTCTGTGGCTGTTTTTATAGTAAGAAGTTGTTTTTTAACATTAAAATCCCAAGTTGCATCTCCAACACTGCCATCTGCTTCCAAAACGACACGGGCAGACAATGCCTGCTCCCCATTTCGCAAGTCTCCTTCGCCCCACAATATCTGACCGGCCTCCAAGCTACGTTCCAGAGGCGGCTCCTGAAGACGGATAATTTCCCACTCACCTGCCAAATCTTCTTTAGTGAAAGAGCGCGGAGCAGTACCTGCATAGCGTTCGGGAGAAACCACAGGCCATCCGTTTACAGTAAAGAACACTTCACGTACATGCAGATCCATCAACTGGTTCTGAGGAGAGAGCCGTCCCTGATGAGCCATAAAATAACGGCCGTCACCGGCATCAATAAGACCGCAATGAGCCGTTCCCGCCCATCCCGGATGATTTTCGAAGCGGTAAGGAGCTGTCAAAATGGGAACATTATTCGTTGTATCTTTTATATCCTCTCCATAGAAATCCACAAAAGGCCCTTCGGGAGAATCGGAATAAGCGACACGTACATTATAGGTAGTCATCAGCGGATCGTAGGATGTAAACAGATAATATTTGCCAAGTTCCGGCTGATACATGATTTCCGGCGCTTCCAGATTGTCTTTCCGGTAATTGGCCCGGCGTGCTATCAAGTGCCCATGATCCTCCGGCTGCATAGTCATTCCTGTTTCGGGACTCAGTTCCACACAGTACAGACCGCCGAAATAAGAGCCATAATGCATCCACCACTTTCCGGTTTCCGGGTCCTCAATAACAGAAGGGTCTATGGCATTCATCGCATCCCCTTCCCCTGTCTTGACCACACACCCTTTCTGTATCCAGGGACCTTCGGGAGAATCCGACTCAGCCATACCGATATAGGATGTATTCCTGCCGAATGCCGATACACAATAATACAAACGATAAATACCCTGATAAGGCATCAGGAAGGGAGCCCAAATGTTAGTCGCCCCTTTTCCCTCCGCCTGACTATGGACCCATTCTATAGCCGGAGCAGGTATTTCGGGAAAGGCCCATCCCACAAAATCCCAATGTACCAGATCTTTTGATTTGCGTACCTGAATAAAACCTAACGGTACATTCTTCTCTTCCGCCTCTTTCCGGTTCTCGGCAAAGATAGCATCAGTGGAATACATATAATAGGTATCCCCTATTTTTTTACAAGCCGGATCGTGTACATTATACGTTCCCCACTGCTTATAATTTTCCATAGACGAAAGGGCGGTATAATCATCCATCCAAGGATTCGGTAAAGGAACAGGCACGAAAGCCGTAGGTGCATTGCATGATACCAATGCCCCTACGACCAACAGGCCTAAACCAACCAACCTATTTATTATTAACCTCTTCATGTCCATGAATAATCTTTGAGGAAAAAATTGCTGTTTCATAGTATTTTGTTTATTATATGACCATTTGCTAATGTACTAATTTATCAATGGCCATGTGGCATATAGCGCAGCCAATTGGCACATTGGCATATTGACACATTGACTAATTATTATTAATGCAAATATAGCTGCAACCAAAAGCTCGCCAGGTGGACAATATCGCTTAAAGGGTGGACATTTGTACAGCAGAGGGATAAAAATGATTTGTTTGTTTTTAAGGAAAAACGAAAAGGTATATCTTTGTTTCCATAATGGTATATTCTTACGTCATTAATGAACTACACACTATGAAAAGACATTCTTTGCTATTTGCCCTGTTCATCTTTCTGTCGAGCCTGTCTATGCAAGCTGAAGAGACCGCCGGAAAATGGTCTGAACGCTATAACGTCACCGCTATTACGATGGATGAAGGACTGCCTCACAACTTCGTGGACGATATATTGAAAGACAGTCAGGGCTTTTTATGGATTGCCACCCGTGGGGAAGGAATCGCCCGTTATGACGGTTATGAATTTACCGCCTTCAATATGGGAAGCACCCACACCAAACTACGAAGCAACTTCATAAACAAACTGTGTGAGGATAACTTCAAGCGTATTTGGGCTGTCAGTGAAATGGGTATTGACATATTGGATATACAAACCATGCAGACTGTACAAGTCGCTGATACGAAAGACAAACTTATTTCACTGTGCAACCGCCCCTCCCATCTCATTCTCCATAGCAAAGCGGGAAATATTTGGGTTTGTTCGGAAAACAATTTATTCAAAATTACCTTTGACAAACAAGGAAATATAAGACAGATCATTAAAATATGCGAAGTGCCGGCAGGAGAATCCATCCGGACTATTTGTGAGGTGGAAGACTATCTTTGGATAAACTACAAAGACGGTATCTACCGCATCAAAGAATCGGCTATGGAAGTACAGGAATCCACATTCATTTCATCTGCCCTGCAATTACCCGGTGTGTCCATACAAGTAATCTGCCGGAAAGAAAATGAAATTTGGATTGGCAGCGCACAAGGCCTTTTCCGATACAATATGGATACGGAACTGATGAAGCATTATATGTACGATCCGAATGACAACAACTCGCTTTCCCAAAACTTTATCACAGACATAGCAGAAACAGGAGAACATACCATGCTGGTTGCCACCCTAAAAGGTATAAACCTTTATAATGCGTTGACAGACAATTTTGAGCGGATAAATAAAGATACCGGAGAAGGAGAAATTGTACAAAACACATTGAACTGTGACTTCGTAAACTGTCTGCTGACCGATGGTGACATTATCTGGGTAGGAACCGAAGTGGGAGGGCTGAACAAGATGAGCCGCCGGATGCTGTTGGTACAAAACTATTATCATATTCCCACCATTCCCGGAAGTCTTTCCCAAAATCCCGTCAATGCCATTTATGAAGACCCGTCGGGTGTTTTATGGGTAGGAACCGTAGAAGGAGGTTTAAACCGGCGGGCTCCCGGCAGCAACACTTTTGAACACTATACCACTGATGCACCCGCCCACCTAAGCCATAATACCGTCAGTTGTTTTACCAGCGATAACGATGGAAGACTCTGGATAGGAACCTGGGGAGGAGGCATAGGATGGATAGACATGAAAAATCCGCAGAACAAACAATTCCACCACATAGAAATACCCGAATACGGAGACTTCTCATGGGGATGGGCCGGAAGTATCTGCTATGACCACTTGAATAATGCCATCTGGGTGGGAACCAGTACCAATATCTATGTTTACGACTTGAAAACACAAACGCTCACCGAACCATTCAAGGGTATGAACCTAGGTGGAATTGAAGGCTGTACAGGATACTATATAGATAAGGATAACCACCTGTGGCTGGGACTTACAGAAGGACTTTGCCGAATAGATCTAAGCAGTTTGAAAGCCCCTAGACTGATTTATCAACTCTGGAGGATCAAGCTGGACGAACCGGAATCAAAGTTGAAGGAAAGGGTAACCTACATCACCCAGTCTAAAGACGGAACCCTATGGATAGGCAGCAACGGATATGGTTTCTACAAATCCTCACCAACAGAAAACGGAGAATATACCTTCCGCTCCTTCACCACCGAAGACGGACTGATAAACAACAGTGTCCGCTGCATATCGGAAGATAAAGAAGGGTATCTTTGGATTACCACCACCAACGGACTCTCCCGCTTCAATCCTAACAACAACAGCTTCTTCAACTATACCCGGAAAGACGGACTATTATCCAACCAGTTCTATTGGAACGCAATATGCCGTGCCGCCAATGGAGATTTGTATGTAGGAAGTACTAAAGGGCTGTCTGTAGTCAAACCGGTCATAGACACAAATCCCAAGGAGGCTGTTCCTCTGGCATTCACCCATGTTCGTGTGGCCAATGAAGAACGATTGTACACAAACGGCACCCTACAGTTACACGAACGCGACAAATCTCTCTATATTGAATTTGCCGCACTGGATTATGATGCATCGACATTCGCCAATTATTATTACCGCTTGAAAGGATTTGACGACAAATGGATAAAAGTGCCGGCCAACAGGCGACAAGCCGCCTATACCAACCTGCGTCCCGGCAACTATACTTTCGAACTGCGTTATGCCCCCGACGGCAAACAATGGCTGGAAGAAATGGCAGAACTCCACATTGCCGTATCACCTTATTTCTATAAAACCATCTGGTTCATTCTGTCCATATTGGTTCTTCTATCTTTCCTTATATATAAGGTATTATCATGGAGGCTTCGTTCGTTAAAAGAACAACAAGAAATACTCCACATCAAAGTAGAGGAACGTACCCGTGAACTGGAAGAACAAAAAAAACTGCTTTCCACTCAGGCAAGCGAGCTCTATCGTCAAAACCAACTATTGAAACAGCAAAACGAAAAAATAACCAAACAAAAAGGACAACTGATACAAATGTCAAAGAAAGTACAGGAATTGACGGTTGACAAACTCGCCTTCTTCACCAATATCACCCATGAATTCCGTACTCCGTTGACATTAATCGTAGGACCTATAGAAAGGGCATTGAAACTAAGCTACAATCCTCAAGTCATTGAACAATTACATTTTGTGGAGCGCAACTCAAAATATCTGCTCTCACTGGTCAACCAATTAATGGACTTCCGCAAAGTAGAATCAGGGAAAATGGAAATTGTCCGCAACCCGGGCAACTTTACCAAGTTACTCAATGAACTGCTGGTTCCCTTCGACGCATATGCATCCGAAAGAGGAATAACCATCGAACGTCGTTTCCGCCTTCCTTCATGTGAAATCATGTACGATGAGGATGCCATGCATAAAGTGATTGTCAATTTGATAGGAAATGCTTTGAAATTTACCCCCAAAGGAGGACAAATTACCATCTATGCCACCCCCTTCCGCCAGGAAGAGCAGGAAAAGTTGTTCATCTGTATCCGGGATACGGGGCCAGGACTGCCCGAAGAAGAGATAGACAAAGTATTCAACCGCTTCTACCAATCACAAAACAAGACGCATTCCTCTATCAACGGACAAAGCGGGACCGGAATCGGCCTCTATCTATGCAAACGAATTGTCCAGTTGCATGGAGGTTCAATTTGTGCCAAGAATAATCAGAGCAAAGGATGTTCTTTCCGTATTTTACTTCCTTTGCAATATGCCGATGCAGACAGTCTGCCCGCACCAACAGAGCAAATTAAAGAACCGGTAGGATCTCCGCTGGCCTTGCAACCTGCCACCAATGAAAAACTGACGATTCTGGTAGTAGAAGACAACAAAGATATGCGCGACTATATCCGTTCCATTCTGGCCGAATATTATAACGTGCTCGAAGCATCCCAAGGTGAAGAAGCATTGACTGTGCTCCAATCCCAGAACGTGGATTTTATTGTTAGCGACCTGATGATGCCTGTCATGGATGGTATGGAACTGTCCCGCCGGGTAAAATCCAATTTCGCCATCTCACATATCCCCTTCCTGATGCTCACAGCCAAAACATCCAACGAATCGCGTATCGAAAGCTTCCGTATAGGTGTAGACGAATACCTGCTGAAACCATTTGATGATACTTTGCTGCTGGCCCGGATATCCAATATACTGGAAAACCGCAAACGTTTCCAACAAAAGTTCTCATACAGTATGGATGTGGATGCACTGAATATCGAAAAAGAATCCAGTGACAAGAAATTCCTGGACAAGGCGATGCAGATTGTGAAAGAAAACTATAAGAACTCCTATTACGAAATAAGCGATTTCATCGAAGCAATGGGGGTAAGCAAAAGTTTGATGAACAAAAAAATGCAAAATCTGACAGGACAGTCTGCCGGACAATTCATGCGTAACTACCGGCTGAATCTTGCGCGGGAACTTATTATCCGTAACCGGCTGACGCACAATATGAACATATCCGAAATAGCATACGAAGTGGGATTCAATGACCCCAAATACTTCACACGCTGCTTTACAAAACATTTCGGAACAACACCCAGTTCGATGATGGAGAATGGAACCGACTGACTTATTCCAGAGCGTAAAATGAACGGATTGTATACCATAAATGCTCCGTTTTTCTACGCTCTCGCCTCGCTAAATAAATTATCTTTGCTCTACATTATAATAGCATATTTAATACCCATGAAAAAACAATTTATGACTTGGCTGCTTGCCATCACTACAATGTCAGCTTTTGCCCAACAAGCTACAGTTACAGGACCCGATTCCTTTTTGAAAGTAAATGTATCCGTAAAACAGGGTATCCCCGTTTATTCCGTTACCTATAAGGACAAGACCATCCTGGAAGATTCACCTTTAGGTTTCATTGCCAATGTGGGGGACTTCAGCCGAGATATGACTTTCACCGGACAAAAAGAGAATAAAATAGATAAGACCTATACACAAGACCGTATCAAACAATCACAAATTCATTATCAAGCCAATGAACTTACATGCCTGTCTCTTATACACATCTCCGAGCCCACGAGACATCTCTACAA
>ENA-OYXE01000290-OYXE01000290.1-human-gut-metagenome-genome-assembly--contig:-NODE-290-length-16516-cov-10.537391_pt1 | contig 16516 bp, 10 predicted proteins | sample MGYA00244175_ERZ653407 | MGnify/ENA primary metagenome ERZ653407 (study PRJEB26926, sample SAMN06165181) | human gut metagenome | biome: ENVO:00009003; feature: ENVO:2100002; material: ENVO:00002003... | reverse complement strand
GAAACACCATGGAGTAGCTTTTGCCGCTGCCCTGCGTGTGCCAGAATACGCCTAACTTGCCGTCGCGCAGCTTGCGATCTCGATAGGCTTCAATGGCTTCATTCACGCCGAGATACTGGTGATTTCGTGCCAGAATTTTGGCAGTATGATTGTCGGAATGGTCATAGATGATGAAGTTTTCCAGCAAATCGAGGAAAGTTTCCTTTTTGCAGATACCGCGCAGCATGGTTTCCAGACTGACAACACCCTGTTCGCCCTCATTCAGGCGTTTCCACTCGCTAAAATACTCATATTTGCTGCCCAATGTGCCGATTTTGGATTCCACGCCGTTGGAGAGCATCACAAAAGCATTGAACCAGAACAGTTGCGGGATGGTATGCTGATAATCGTGATAGTTGGTATCATAGGCTTGGCGAACATCCACGCCGAGCTTTTTGAACTCCACAAACAGCAGCGGAATGCCGTTCACAAAGCCGATAATGTCCGCACGGCGATGATACAGTGCGCCGTCAATCTTCATTTCCTTTACGGCGAGGAAGTGATCATTGGCGGGGTTGTCGAAGTCGATGAGCCGTGCCATGCGAGTTTCCATGTTGCCGTTTGGCAGGCGGAAATTGACGGGAACGCCGCCAGTGATGAGGCGGTATTTCTGCTCGTTGGTCTGCATGGGCGTGGCAGAAAAGGAGGTTTCCATGAGCGACTTGACCACGCTGTCCGCATAAGCCTCCGTCATCCAGCTGTTCAGGCGGAACAAAGCCGGACGCAGGTACTTGGTGAGCAGCACCTGATGGTAGTCTGTGCGCCCCAACGTGCTGTTTGCGCCCAACGTTTCACGGTTGTGCGCATAGACCAGCTCCCAGCCCAGCTCGTCGTGGAGCAGGTCGCCGGCGGCGCCTTGAACAAGGACGTTTTCGGAATAGGAGTAGCTCATAAGATGTATCTCCTTATCTTCTGCCGAGTGTCTTTTTCGTCAATTCTACGGTTAAGTCTTTATTATTCCATAATTTTTCAAAGTAATCGCTATAACGCGCGAATCCCTTTCCACCCTCTTCAAAACCGTAGGTTATTGTTTGATTGCTGGGTTCGTCATAGAAGTAGGGACCAACGTAAATCATATTATCAACACGCCAGTAAAAATCCAAAGTCATGCAATTATATCCTTTGATGATTATTTTCCCTTTGTATTTATTTTGATTTATCCGATCAGCCCAAGAAACAAGATCCTCGATTGAGTGCTTTATTGCTCCGGAAACTTGGTTTTCTTCCCTTTCGCGCTGTGCAACAAATGAACTATCGGGATTCATTGTGATGATTCTGAAGTTTACGCCTCGACGAAGGAAGGGTTCCACCTTATTGCCGTGTCTACTTCTAAAATTACTAAGCCCAAAAGCAATAGCATCCACCTGATGCCTTGCTTTATCAAGTTTGGGGTCGTTCGCCTTCGTTTTTTCAGCTCTTGTCTCATAGATGACAGAAAGTTTCCAATCATCAACAGGATTGGGCTTATCATAATCAATTAAAAGTGTGGTGAGTAGAAGAACAAGACCAGAGGCTAAAAGAGAACAGCCAATACTAACAAGCAATGCAGAAGGCGATTTCCATACATAAGCATCAACGAGGGCAAGGATTGAGCCAATACTCATAAGGATTAATGCAACAATAATTGATTTCAGATTTCTTTGCGTCATACAGTTATACCTCCATTTCTCCGTTCATCAACTTAGGTAGCAGACGGTCACGAGTTTCAGTTAAGAGTTGAATTTGATGTTGACATATCATCATCTTCTGATGATATGCTTCCTCAATTTTTTCAAAAATTTTCTGCGTGTGTGAATCTGCTATATAGACTTTGACATTTTGCACGATAGAACGAGATAATTCAGTCTGATTAGTTGAACCTGTTTTGCAACTATCAAAGTATTCTCGCAGTTCATACATTCTTAGATTCAAGTAGTGCTTTCCAACGGTTCCATTCGTGCGAACGAGTGTAACATGCGAGTCGAAAGTGCAATTGGGATGATTGCCGAAAACCTTGCCAACCCTACCAAGTGTTCCTGTCCCTGTTGAACAGATTACCGTGTCTGAATCCAACAACCCCATTGACGAATCGAAAGATTTTGATTGACGCCTTACTTGATTCATATCTACCATATATTGGCGAATACACTTCTGACTAATAACACTTAATCGAGCAGTCTCATCATAATTTGGCGAGATACCGCGACGTAGCACATTGGTAACCTCAGAAGCAGTTGTTACTGTCCACCCCTCCGGCACGCCATCCACCACCTTCACGCCCTCATGTCCCGGAAAGCGCAGTTCCACAAACCACTCTCTATAGAGCCGTTGTGCAGCTTCTTCCAGCAGCTTAATTTGGCGGCGGTTGTTTTCAATTAGGTCGTCGTAAGCGGAAAGGATGGAGGCAATGCGCTTTTGCTGCGATATTGGAGGCAATGATAATTGCAAGTCCTTTATTAATGCAATAGGGACGGCTTTTTGTGCGGTGCCTTTTGCAATAGCATCAATTTTTTTCTGTCCCTCATAAGACTTAAACCAATAGTATAAATAATGAGAAGATAAGCAATCATCAAAGTCTTTTAACCATGTTAGATTGCCATCGGCAAAGTAGAAGCAATCACATTCTTTATAAATATACGGTATTCCATAAGTGCCTCTTGTAGTAATCAATAAATCACCAGCACTGGGAACACCGTATTTGATTTGTATATCTCTAAAATGTTCGTTTGTGATATGGTCATAATCCGATGGTATCTCGCCATTTTCAAGTTGTATTATTTGCTTTGAGCAAAAAAATGGGACTCCGCTTTCTGCACGTTCAGATAAATGAAAACGTTTGCTTGACGTGACTGTACAATGAGTTCCGATAGTGGTTTTCATACCCCCATCTCCTCCCAATTCCGCGAGATGGTTTCCATCAGTGCGTCGCTCTGCTGTTGCAGCGTCAGCAGTTCCGCGTGGATTTCGTGCATCCGCTCCGCAAAATCCACATCATCCGTCTGCTGTGCCTCTACGCCCACATACGCGCCGGGGGTTAAACTCCAATTCTTTTCCTCAATTTCCTGCAACATGGCAGCCTTGCAAAGACCGGGAATGTCACGGTATTCGCCGTCTCCGAATTTGTCGGTTAGCCAGCACGCTTCCTTCGCAATTGTCAGCTTCTCCTGTATGGCAGCGAGGGATTCGTCATACTGCGCCTGCATGCGCTTCTTGTCCTTGCGGGCTGCTGCGGCAACGGCATCCTTGCATTCTGCGGTGACGCTGGCTATCTCTTGCTGCAGCTGCTCGGCGCGCTGGGCGAAGGTGCAATCCGCCGCCATATCAAGCGCGGCGCAGTAGCCTGCCACCAATGCGTGGTATTTCTCTGTTTCGCCCCGATGCAGCCACACGATGGCGTTCAGGTTCTTCATCTGCCACGGACTCCACTCGTTCAGCGTGCGATCCACGGCGGTGTAGTAGTTGCGGCTGTCGATGAACAGCACTTTGTCGCGCAAGTCGAGTTTCTTGCCCTTGTCGAAGAACCATAGCGTGCAGGGCAGGCTCTTGGTATAGAAGAAGTTCGTACCAACGGACAGCATCACATCCACCGCCCCGGTGGACACCAGCTGACGGCGAATGTCTCGATCGCGCCCGTTGCTGTCGGTGGCGGATGCTGCCATGACAAAGCCCGCACGCCCGTGCTCATTCAGATAGCTGTAAAAGTAGCTAATCCACAGATAGTTGGCATTGCTGACTTCTTTGCTGGGATTCACGCTCGGCATCCCGAAGGGCAAGCGCCCAGCAGAGGCGATGCTTTCACTTTTTACTTTGTCCACATTGAAAGGCGGATTCGCCATCACAAAGTCGCACTTGCCCTCCAGACCAAAATGGTCGTGATAGAAGCTGTTCGCATCGTCCCCGGAAACGATTTGTGCATTCAGCCCATGTACTGCCATGTTCATCAGGCACAACTTGGCATTGTATTCCACCTTCTCTTGACCGTAGAAGGTCATGGCCATATTCGCGTTCGCGCCGTACTGCTCAGTGAAGTCCGCAGAGGAAACGAACATGCCGCCGCTGCCGCAAGCGGGATCCAGCACAATACCGCGTTTGGGCTCGATGATGTTCACAATCATGCGCACCAGCGATTTGGGCGTGAAGAAAACGCCGTCATCCGAGGCCACCGCCGGGGCAAACTTGTTGAGAAAGTACTCATAAATGCGCCCGATGATGTCGTCCTGAATGTCGTTTAGGGCGCTGTTGTTGAAGATGCGCAGCAATTCCCACAAGAGTTCGTTCTTGAAAGACGTGTAGGTCTTGGGCAGCACGCCGCTCAGCTGAGGACTTTCTGCTTCTATCAGTTCCATCGCGTGGCTGACCTTTTCGCCGATGTTGACTTTACCCGCTTCCAAGTTCAGCAGATATTCATAGCGTGCTTCTTCCGGCAGAAAGATAGCGCTTTTCTGCTGGAAGTCGATGGATTCCACCGGAAGTACACGCCCGTTGCGAACCGGGCGGTCTTTCATAATCTCGGCTTCCACATAGCGGAAGCGGCTATACGCATAGCGCAGGAAAATCAAGCCCAGCACGGGCATACAGTATTCCTGACTGGTCAGCTTGCTCTCTGCTCGGAGCAGGTCGGCGGATTCCCACAGCTCGCTTTCTAACTTGCGAAGGTTAATCATGGTGCATGTCCTCCAGTATATCACACACAGTGCGACCACACATGATGCGGCACTAACTCTATTATACCTCTTGAAGTGCATTCAGGTCAATTGCTAAATCAGCTTCGCCTTGCTTTTTGCATGAAATTTGCAAGGTGCCTACCGTCTCAAATGCAGTGCTTGCTTTGAAATCAGATGGAAAAAGTACACCAGAAAAAATACAATTCGCATGTCGTTTTTTGAGAAATTTTGTGCTATAATTTACATGGTTAAGTATGCCTGATAATTTTGCTTTGTGCAGAAAGCGCATATTTGACCTAAGAACAATTTCACAATTGCTATCTATATGATAATAGAGGTGTGTTATGGAGAAAATCACTGAATGGGTAAAGACACTTGATGCGAAGGTCCGTAAGCCTAACAAGATTCAACAAAATGATTTATTCGAAAGAATTAATTCTGCTCTGAAAGAGGGAACGGATACAGTAGAGGAGTGTGTAGCAGCACTTTGGCTTTTTGACGCCAAGACTATTGAACTGTTTTACCGTGAACACTATTGGAAATATCCGGAGTCGTTGCGCGCAGAGTGGGATCAGGCGATTATTTGCTGCGCGGAAAAGAATAAGAAGCAAACAGTCCGCGCAACGATACGCATCGTTCCAATTATTCAAGCGAAGCTCCCTAAAATCACATCAATTAATGAAATACTCTTGGAACTTCGCTGGTTGTCCAGCAATGCAAATGACAGATCAGCTTCTGAATTTATGAAACTTCGCAAAAACAGCACATTGCCAGATTTGCAGAAACTTTTATCGCTTGATATGAATGGGTGGCCGAATGGCAAAGAACAGATTTTCAAGATGTACAGTATCATCTTCAGCGACTGTGAGGAGAAAAATACACAAAAGCTGTATTCCGAGTTCCTTGCACGGAATGAAAATAATCAATCATTAAAAAAAGAACAGAATGCTGCCGATGAAACTGAAAAGACCGAGCAAAATGGCGAGGAAAATTTATTGCTGCCGCAGTCAGCAGTAGATTCGGAATCGGGAGCATTATCTTCCGAAAAAACAATGTGCAAGGAAAGTGAATGCGAGAATAAGCAGGATGAAGTATCTGCTACTGCGGCTGAAGAAAACGATATACACCAAAGCCAAGGAGGAAAACTTTCCGATGGTGTTGCACTGGCTGAAGCACTATTGGCATGGACTTCTGAGCAAAAGAAGAAAATGCAAAGTCAAGCAGAGCAGATTGCGGAACTAACATATGAGCTAAAAAAGAAGCAAACAGTGCTTGAAAATCAAGCTGCGCAGATTGCAGAGCTGAAAGAACGTACTGAAAAGCTGCTTGCGATAAGAATCAATCTTGAATCGGTCATTGAGACGGCTAAATCCGAAAACGAAAATCTAAAAGCAGCTAAAGAAAAAGCAGAAAATACCATTGCACAGGTTCAACAGATGGCAGGAAACTCTGCAAAACAGGAGCTGGAAGGCTTTAAGGCAAAGCTGTCATCAGAAATGTCATATGCAATTAAGTGCTATCAGGACGGCTGTGCAGAGGATGAAAAGGCGGAGATTTATGGAGCATTGCTTGAAGAAATGATTGACGTTCTCGCAAGCAATGGTATTTCTGCGGAGGAATAATGAGTATGATTTCGTTTGGCATAGATTTTGGGACGACAAACACAGCGGTTGTTGGCTGTTTAACAACAGAAAACGGACTGACGACGACAGCTTATGGCGAAAACAATCAGCCTTTTCCTTCTTTGGTGGCGTTGCATCCGGAAAAAGATACGCTCTTTGGCAGTGAGGTGAAGAAACGGCGAAGTCAGCTGATTTCCGAGGGATACACGGTTCTCGCATCTTTCAAAACAATTCTGGGTTCGGGAAACAGTATCGCTGTCGGAAAGAAAAAGTATAGTCCGCTCGATGTAACTGCGTTGTTTCTCGCCTATGTCAAGGGGCGAGTAGAAGAAATGGCTGGCTGTGCCATGAATGAGGCAGTCATGGCGATTCCTGTTGATTTTTCACCGGAGCAGCGTGCTGATTTGCGTGAAGCAGCACATCGGGCGGGAATATGTGTCAAATCGTTTGTGAGTGAGCCAACGGGGGCGTATGTGAAATGCCGGGATGAATTGGCTGGGGCAAGCAATGTAGCTGTTTTCGACTGGGGCGGCGGTACACTGGACATCAGCTTGATTTCTATTGAAAACAGGGAGGTTTCCGAGCTTGCAGTTGCAGGGATTCGCCTTGGCGGCAATGATATTGACCAGATGCTTGCACGCCATATCCATGCGAAAATTATGCGGCAGGTAGCGACAGCGTGCTCCTTTGATGATTTATCGCCGAAAGAGCGCGATGGCCTTCTTGACCGTGCAGAGGCAGCGAAAAAACGCTTGTCCTCCGATGAATCTGCGCCTGTGATGCTGATAAAATACGCGGGAAGGCCCACTGTGCGAGAAAATGTGACATTGGATGAATTTTCAAAGCTGATTGATGCAAAAGTCAACGAAGCAATTCAGCTGCTTTTTTCGGCAGCTGATAAAGCCGGTGTCGCGCTGGGACAGATGGATGCCATCTTAATGGTGGGCGGAAGTTGTGAAATGCAGGCGATTTATCAGCGCATTGAAAAGATTGGCGAGGAGTATCATCTGGCTGTTTTCCGTCCGGAGCGGGTGCAATGGTCTGTGGCTGGCGGGGCAGCAATTCTATGCGAAAAAAAGCCGGTTTATAAACTGCGCAATGCTTTTGGCGTCTTGCTTTCTGACGATTCCTTTTATCCGATATTTTTGCCCGGACAAGATGCCCCTTGTCAAGCACAGAAGCTGTGCTTTGGTGTTGTGGAGGATACGAATAATGCAGTATTTGTGTTTGCAGATGATAAGAAGAACGTTTTGAAACGAATCAGCGTACCAATCAAGGGATTTACGCCGGAGGGCATTTATTTGAACTGCGAAATTGATGAAGATATGATAGTTCATATTGATATACATAGTGACTATGCACAGCGTATGGGGGTCAACGATACGGTCAATCAGCTTGCATTCACTTATAAAATATAAGAAGGCGGTTTTGATATGAATAGCAATGTTACGCTGAAAAGCAATATCTATATCAACAAAACCGGCAGTCGCGATGATTGGGATTTTTTGCAGCATATTACTGACTTCCGTGTGCTGAAACGATATGCGGGGAATAGCGTAGACTGGTGGCGAACGACTACATGGATGACAAATGTTCAGAAGGAGGTGCTTGAATGCGGCTCTCCAGACTGTACTTACGAGCATGGCACTATGTCATGGGGAGTGCCTGTTGGAAGTGAGCGCTTTGTTTGCCGCTGTGAAGAGTATAGCTGTCCCAAGTATGGTGAATGCAAAAATCTTGCAAATTATGAGCGAATCGAACGCAAGATGCAAGAATCGCCGGACACGGACAAAGCTGACAAAAAAACCGAAGTTCTGTTCCAATCCGCAGTTGATGTACAGCAAGACGAACAGCTGAATCCGAGCAACTGCGCTGACATCGCAGAGCAGGAGATGGTGAGCGAAACCGCAGTAAATGAGCAGGAAATGCAGGCAAAGCCAATCACAGCAGCTCAAACCGTTGCAGCAACTGACACGGCGATGCCAGCGCAAATGGAAGGCAACCAAGCTGTCAACGAAAATGCTGCCTTGCGAATTGTTGAACAAGAACAAATTATTGCTGCGGATTCGGATGCACGTATCTGGGTCAATGCCGGCCCCGGCACAGGCAAGACGTATACGGTCATTCAAAGGCTGAAAAAACTATTGCAAGAGGAATATGAAGGAACCATTCTTGTCCTTTGCTTTTCAAAGAACGCCGTACAAGTGATTCGCAACCGTTTGCATGACACACTTGGCTATCAGGCAGATCAATTTCTGGATGAGAAACGGCTTGAAATTCGCACGTTTGATTCATTTGCAACATATATGCTGGCAGATGAATTGAATTCCAAATGGAATTATGATACGCGAATCGAAGAATTTATCCGAATGATTCAGAGAAATCCCGGTGTGCTGGATGAAATACTGCATTATGTCATTGTTGACGAAGTGCAGGATACGGTCGGGGTTCGAGCACGAATGCTGCTGAAAATTCTGGATGACGTAAAGTGCGGTGTGCTTCTGCTGGGAGATCGCTGTCAAGCAATTTTTGATTGGACGAGCAGAGAAAAACACGATATGTCATTTGCTGACCTTGCCGCGGAGCTGCAAAAAAGGCATTTGATTCAGTATGAGCTTTCAGGCAACAAACGCCAGTCGAAGGAACTTGCTCAAAAGGGAGAAGAAATCCGCGGAACAATGCTTTTAGAGGATGAAACAACGCAAAAAGCAGCAATTGATGCTTTCAAGTCATGGGCGAATTTGAAATGGAAAAGTTATGATATGAAAGAATTGCCCAAACAGCTTCATGGCGCTGAAGACTTGATTTTGTGCAAAACGAACGGAGAAGCCGCGCATATTAGTCAAATCCTGTTTGAAAACGCAGATGTGCCACATGTGATGAAACAAGCATTCCGCCATAAATCGCTTGCACCATGGATTGCGAAAGTCTTATTCGGGAGCGACGGAAAGATTCTGGAAAAGCACTGCTTTATGAAAAATGCAGAGGAATTTGAAATTGATGAAGCCGAGGGAAAATGGCGTACGCTCAAAGCGATGGATGATCATCCTCATGCACCGGGACTGCATATTCCCGAGGTGTTATCGACACTTTCTCATGTGGATGGCTTGCCAGCTATTTGCTTGAACAACGCTGGAAACAGTGCGGTTGTATCAACAGTACATCGTGCGAAAGGCAGTGAAGCAGAGCACGTTTACTGGGTGGACTCTCCGTACGCTTATAAGAATCAGGCGGAGCAAGAAGAAAATATAGCTGATGCGCTGAAAGCTGCTTATGTTGCAATCACAAGAGCGAAGGAAGATGTGCATATGCTGAAATCCGATGATAAATTCCGCATGAAGTGCATCCCCAATAACCGCTGGATTCAGACAGGGATTTCAAGCAATAAGCGATCATACTGCAAGGGGATTGCAATGGAAGCGGGCGATGTATGCCCTGATTCATTCGCAGATAGAGAATTCGCTAAAGATGCTCAAGCAGCTCTTGCACGCTTAGAGCCGGGAATGGTTGTTGACTTATGGGCTAACGAAAAACGCCGCTGCTTTGATATTTACTTTGATGGACAGCAGATTGGCAGGACATCAGAGGCGTTTACGAATGCTCTTTTTGCTGGCTTTGAGGCAACAAATCATACAAGAAACTGGCCCAATAAAATTACGGATGTTTATGTTGCTGCTGTAACGACGGAAATATCAACAGGCTCTTCAACTGTTGCTGAGAAATACAGCAAAACAGGCTGCTGGCTTGGAATTGAACTGGGAGGATTTCCGATTCTCGAATGGTATTGATGCTATTTTCCAATTCATATGGAATAAGATAACGCATGGAGGAAAGATGCCGTGGCATATGAAGCATACTATGCAGCCAGAGATACGATTCTTGACTTTATAGACAAGGATGCTTTTGGACCAGTGTGTGCAAATGAAGTCTTGCAAGATCCACCTTTGGATACTTATGTATGCGGGATTCTTTGGCCTAAAAATTCGCAGCCATTGACAGAAAATGTAGCAAGCGAACAGAAGTATGCTGAAATAACGGAAAAAACACCTGACTTTGATTTTGGCGGCGAAATTGACGAAGAACAGTCAGATACGATACGCGAAGCCAATCAGTTTAGACCGTCTGTCATGGCGATTTCTTTCGCTTTGCCCAACCAAGAAAAGAAGATAACATTTTCATTCAGCGCCGGGCAATATGAAAATCATGATATTCCTGTAAGTGGGAAAATGTATATGCGCCATGAGTACGCCCGAATGTCTCTTGAAACAGGGAACAGCATCCTCTGCTTACATAAACATACCCAAAGACAAGAACTTTTCGACGGCAAGGTTATTCTTCGGATTGTGCGCAGAAAAGAAATTGATGAGCGTACAACTTTATGGACAATATCGTTTGAGAATAACAAAGTGGCATCTAAGAAAGAGATTGACCAGAATACAGCGGCGCTGTTTCAGTGTCAGCTTGTGTTGCGAGGAAATTTCAGCCCTATTGATAATTCGGGAAAAACCAGCAGCAATCCAGAACGGCGAAAACAGGACTTTCTATATCGAAACGTGCACAGCTATGCAGTGGGTCATGGGTGCTCGGTGACATGGGAGGACAATGCGGCATGTGTAAATGAAATCCGAAGTACATTCTTGCCCAGAACGGCTGTTTCGCAAATGATTGCGGTGACGGACAACAGCTTGCAATGCTTTCGGATGTCATCTTGGACAAACGAGCGGAAAGAGCAAAGTCTTGCTGAAATGTCGGTATATCTGCAAAAATATGCAGTATGGGCAGAACGCTTGCACATGCAGAGCGGGGGAATACCTGCTGTCTATCAAGATACGGCGCGGGATGTTCTTTCACAGATTTCTGATTGTCAGGAACGGCTGCAGCAAGGGCTTGACTTGTTGCGAACGAATGATACTGCATGGCAAGCCTTCTGCTTCATGAATAAAGCGATGATGCGTCAATCAGCGAAAAAGCGCCATCAGTCGGAGCAGACGGTGTCATGGTATCCATTTCAGTTGTGCTATGTCTTGATGTGCATTCCGGATATGATAAACGTCAAAACCCAATGGCGCAATAAAGTGGATTTGCTTTGGTTTCCGACTGGCGGCGGCAAAACAGAAGCATATTTAGGTGTTGCTGCATTTACGATATTTTACCGTCGCTTGACGCGCGGTGAAGCGGGAAGCGGCGTGACGGTACTCATGCGATATACACTCAGGATGCTGACTGCACAGCAATTTGAACGCGCAGCAGCACTGATTTGCGAGTGTGATTTGATTCGCCGTCAAGAAAAATTACCGGGCGGGGAAATCTCCATTGGCTTATGGGTTGGAAGCGAAGTAACGCCGAATCATGTATTTTCAGACAGGGAGGAAGCGGAGACGGCGGCTGTGATTCTCGAAAAACTGGAGCAGAATACAATTGATGAAGTGAAATCTTCGCCAGTGCAGCTTTCAGTTTGCCCATACTGCAATACGCCGCTGCTGCCCTGCAATGCTTATGAAATTAAGCGTAACCATTTTCTAACGCATTGCCCGAATGCTTCATGCCCCTTTCATGATGATTTGCCTGTTGTAACGGTGGATGATGATATTTATGATCGCAGACCAACGCTGCTGATTGGAACAATTGATAAATTTGCACGATTGGCATGGGAAGAAAAGACGGGAGCAATTTTTGCTGAGGATGGTATTGGCTATCCGCCGGAACTGCTGATTCAAGACGAACTGCATCTGATTTCGGGACCGCTGGGCTCTATCAGCGGGCTGTACGAAATTGCTGTTGAAAAACTTTGCATGAGAGACGGAATTCAACCGAAAATTCTTGCTTCAACGGCAACGCTGTGCAATGCAGGCGAGCAAATTCAAGCATTGTATGGCAGAGACTTTTTTCAGTTTCCACCATCGGGTTTTCAGGCTGACGATTCTTTCTTTGCGCGGACAGCTGCTAAGGAAGAACGACCCCAGAGAATGTACATGGGGTTCTGCGAAACAGGCGGCAGCTTGCCGGATGCAGTTGTCAGAACATTTGGAACTGTAAAGTTTGCCCTTCAATATCTGATTAAAACGGGCGCGGATGCTCAGGTCGTTGATCAGTTTTGGACGAACGTGGGGTACTTTAACTCACTCAAAGATTTAGGTTCAGCGGATACTTTAATCATTGACCGTGTCTGTGCTTATGCCGAGGGTCTGCGAAAACATAAGTTCAAGAAAGAAGCAAATAAAGTCAGAATGGAACCTATATCCAAAGAATATGAATACGGCGAACTTACAAGCCGAAAAAGCACACGAGAAATTGCAGAAATACGCAATCAGTTGGATCAATGGCATTATCCAAGCACAGCAGCATTAAACTATGTGCTTTCGAGCAATATGCTTTCTGTCGGCATTGATATTAACCGATTAGGGCTTATGACGGTTTATGGACAGCCGAAGGCAACAGCAGAATATATTCAGGCAACAAGTCGTGTCGGACGCTCTAATCCGGGGATGGTAATTGTGCTTCTGCATATGATGCGAAGCAGAGATAAAAGCCACTATGAGCAATTCCAAACGTATCATCAGGCATTGAACAGGATGGTTGAGCCGACCAGCGTTACGCCGTATGCATGCAGAACACTGGACAAGGCGCTTCATGCAGTCTTTGTGATTTTGATACGGCACAAGTGTCCGTGGCTTCGGAAAAATAGAGAGGCAGCTATGTTCCGTCAAGATAATGCGAGCGTGCAGCAAATAAAAGAGGAACTCCTTGATATGATGATGACACGCTCCAGCGAAACGGTGAAGTATGCTGAAGCAATTCTTGATGATTTTATGGAGCTGTGGCATGAGGCAGCAGTGAACCGAAATTCCCATTTCCAATACCAGCTTCTGAATAAATCAGAAAATGATACGGATGCACTGCTTATTCCTGCGGAGCGCAGTGCGAATGCGCTTTTCCCGCCAACGATGAATTCCATGCGCAATGTTGATACACAATCTGGAGTTTTCATGAAGGGTTGAAGCAAATATGAGAAAAATGATTCGAACAACAGACAAAGAGTTGGGTGAATTGCGGACATCGCAATTAATCACTTCTTATGGGATTGGAACAATTGTTGATTTCAAAGAAGAAACTGCGATTATTGGCGGTGCTGATGACTGGAATCCCGCAGATGAGGATGACCCACGAATTTTGCGTTGCCACAGCCTTGAAAAGGTGTTGCAGCGTGCGTATTTTGTCAAGCCGAAATTTGATAAGAAAAATCGGGCAATTTACAAGAAAACATATAGTCATGATATTAGAGCATATCGCTTTCCGAAGATTTTATATTGTCCATCATGTACATATTTGTGGCAAGAAAAGCAGCTGGCGGGTTTCCTGAAAGGGGAACTGCGATGCCCGGAGTGCAGGCATCGTCTGGTGCCTTCACGTTTTATTGTTGTTTGCCGCCACGGGCACATCGATGATTTTCCGTATTCACGGTGGGTTCACCAAGGCGCTGCGTGTGAAAAAAATCGAGATGGGCAGCCTGAAAGGCTCAAACTGTTCAATGTCAACGGGCGAACAAACTTGGGAAGTCTGGTGGTATCATGCGAATTGTGCGGGAAAACGCGGAGTATGCAGGAAGCGTTCGTTCTGGGAACATTAGCAACTGTCTACCGATGCACGGGTCGCCAGCCGTGGCTGGAACACGATGCTGATTCGCCCTGCAAAGAAAACGCTGTTGTTCGAATGCGAAACTCTGCCGGTGTCTATATGCCTGTAAACATTAGTGCGCTTAACATTCCTCCGTGGAGTACACAGGTCAACAAAATTCTGTTGAGACATCTTGACGCAATGGAAGGGAAAAGTGATGCGGCACTGCAATCTTATATCGAACGAAAAATCTGCCCGTTCCTTCCGAATGTTTCAATCAAGCGGATTTTAGACGCTTATCGCGCGTTGTGCACGGAGCAGAATATGCTGCATCCCGCGTCGCTCAGAGAATTATATGAGGAAGAATATCGCGCACTTTGTGAAGAAACGGAAGATGAAAATGCAGATTTTAGTTCCAGACGAATTTCTCCTCCGAATAAGTACAATATGCAGATAGAGGGCGTTATGGCCGTTGACTGTCTCACGGAAATTGTGGCGATGGTCGGATTTACGCGCTTGCAAGGCTGGGATGGAGACATGGATAGTCCGTGCTTAGCACCCATTTTTGCACGAAAGCAGCGGCAATGGCTTCCAGCGATTGATATGCATGGTGAGGGGATTTTTATTCAGCTGAATGCAGAAAAGGTTTCAAATTGGGAAAAACAAAACCAGCATATCTACCAATTGATGATGCAGCGGATGCAGGAGAACAAAATTCACTGTGAAAATGCTTCACCAAGGTATGTGCTGCTTCATACCTTCTCACATCTATTGATTCGCTCGCTTGCAAAAATGTGCGGCTATCAATCGGCAGCACTGAAAGAAAGAATCTATTCAACATATCCCGGCGGCAAAAATATGGCAGGCATTCTAATTTATACAGCTTCTTCTGATGTGGAAGGAAGCCTCGGCGGTCTTGTTGCACAGGCGAAGGCGGAACATTTGGAAAAAATAATTGATGATTTGCTCGACGAGGCGGAATGGTGTTCTGGCGACCCGCTTTGCATGACCTCGACGGGTATCAATGGTCAAGGACTATACGGACTAAACTATGCTGCATGTCATCAATGTACCTTGCTGCCGGAAACTTCCTGTACCATGCGTAACCTCCTGCTTGATAGGGCTGCTTTGATTGGCAGAATAGAGGACGGCACGGTTGGGTTCTTTGAGGCTATTTGACATCATAGAGGTGATGAGACTATACAATGGGTGCATGTGTCAGAGAATTCTATAAATAAACTAAAAGTCGTTAGAGTGATGCAAAAGGCAATAACATGCGCCATTTGAAGAAGCGCTGAATATCGCTGTGTACAGTGAGCGCGATGGTATGGTTTTTGCTCCAGTATCTCTACAAGGAAGAGACAATGTTTGCGGTCAAAATTGGCAGCACATCGGGAAAGTTGTGCTATGCTGTTGACCAATCACTGGAAGCTCTGAAATTGTACAAGCATAATCAACTGGATAATATGCCTGTAATTAAGTCGGTGGCGATTTGGTTTGTTCTTGATAGAAGCAGACATATTGAAAATGAAGATGGCAAGCCTGATATTAACCGACTTGATATGCTGATGCTGAAAAATCGGCTTGATCAGTGAAAGAAAGAAGTCCGTTTGCAAGGGTATACGCCCATAATATATGTGAATTATAGAACAAATTAATTCATTCATCGGTGCAATTTCCTGTCCATGCTGTTCAAGTCCTTTTGCGTTGTCCTCCCAAAAAAACTTTCCATAAAGAGCCACATAAAAAGGGGCTACCTCGCAATGATTTCCCCAAATCATGCGCGGCAGTCCCTTTCCTATATGCAAAAGCAAGCGGTACAGAAAAACGAAAAATGTGGTGACTATTTGTGCGTCCCCTATCTTCTTGCAGCCGCTGTGGATTTTCGGATGATTAGCTGCGGTTCCAGCGGTTCGCTGCGTACACCGTGTTTTCGTTGCGCAGGATGTTGACCAAAGGGTCAATCCCGAATTCTGTGTAAACTGCAAAACGTAGTGCAAATAGAGCAAAATTTATGCAAGACGGGAGCGGCGCAAGCTGCTGCCGCCTTGTTTATAAAATAACAGCGTTTCGAGGGGATGTCAAGGGCGGAAACGTCAACCTCCGTTCATCTCGACACTTGACATCCCGGCGTGCAGTCAGTCAGTTCGGCATACGGTCGGCGAAGAACACCGCCAGCTGCGCATGGATCATGCTCCAGTCCTGCCGCCGGCCAGTCCATTTCTTCGTAATATCCGTCATGGCCAGATATAGCATTTTCAGCAGACTGTCATCCGTAGGGAACACCGATTTGGCCTTGGTCACTTTCCGGAGCTGCCGGTTAAAGCCCTCGCTCGCATTGGTCGTATAGATCAGGCGGCGCACCTCCTGGGGGTACTTGAAGTAGGTGCTCAGGTTCGCCCAATTCTCCCGCCAGGACTGAGAAATCTTCGGATATTTCTTGTCCCATTTCTCCGCAAAAGCATCCAGAGCGTCCAAAGCAGCAGACTCATCGACTGCGGCGTAGACTGCCTTCAGGTCTGCCATGAGCGCCTTGATGTCCTTGTAGGACACATATTTGCTGGAATTGCGGAGCTGATGGATGATGCAGTTCTGAAT
>ENA-OYXE01000274-OYXE01000274.1-human-gut-metagenome-genome-assembly--contig:-NODE-274-length-16875-cov-5.051784_pt1 | contig 16875 bp, 20 predicted proteins | sample MGYA00244175_ERZ653407 | MGnify/ENA primary metagenome ERZ653407 (study PRJEB26926, sample SAMN06165181) | human gut metagenome | biome: ENVO:00009003; feature: ENVO:2100002; material: ENVO:00002003... | reverse complement strand
GAGATGTAGAGAGGTCTCGTGGGCTCGGAGATGTGTATAAGAGACAGGGTAACAACTGCTCCTTATTTATGGAAGAAAAACATAAATTCTTCATGGTAGAAAGGAACTGGTGTTGGGGAAATAATTCCTCTCTGTCGCAGTGTGATCCTGCCCGGAGGGCTTTTTTATGCCTTCCGAAAATTTAACCGAATCTAGTAAGTCCCCTGCTTCCATTTCGAATATCCGCTTGCCCAATATTTTCATAGCATAAAAATACAAAATTCTGCATATTGATTGCAGGATTTTTTAATTCGTGCTACACTGTTTTTATTGTACCAATAAGCACTTATTTTATTAGGAGGTTCTGTCATGCCCGTTTTTGATTTCAGCAATTCCCCGGAAAAAGCAAAAGTTTCCGAATGTACGTATACTGTTTTCCGCACAAACGCACCGTTTACTTCTCCGGATCAGCCGATCCTAATTCTGGATACAAAAGAGAAGGCCTTCCCGCATCATCCCTGCGGTATTTTCACAAACCCGGCAAAACGGACATCGTTCGAATTTAAAGAGGAAGAAGAAACCTTCATCGCCGACATTCTCCAGATCGATGCCCGTTTTGTCAGTCTTTTAAAATGGCTTGGCGAAAATCATATCAATGTCCGCCTTTCCGGTACACAAACATCCGACGGTTATGCAGTTTACAAAATCCGCGAGATCGCTTTCGGTGGCGGCGCAAAGCTTTCGGCTGAGGATGGATTTTTACAGTTTATGATTGAGCGTCTCCTCGCCAGCAATGCACCGGAAGAAGAAGTTGAGGATGAGGATCAAGAGGAAACCGGTGACAGCATGAAGCTCACCAGCATCCAATCCATCACTGATTTTATGAACTGTGCCGGAAGAACGCTGCCGGACAATATCCGCCTTTGGGCTCGTCGAAACCTCGCTGTTGCCCGTTCCCACGAAGTCTCTCCCGAAGAACGTCGCCACGCACAGCGCGCCCTCTCCATGATGATGAATATTCAATGGAAAAGCAACTATTTTGAAGCCATTGATCCAGTGGAAGCACGCCGGATCCTCGATGAAGAGCTATATGGCATGGAACGTGTGAAGCAGAGAATTATCGAAACCATCATTCAGATTAACCGGACTCATACACTGCCGGCCTATGGTCTGTTACTGATCGGTCCTGCCGGAACCGGAAAATCGCAGATTGCTTATGCCGTTGCGCGTATCTTAAAACTACCGTGGACAACACTCGATATGAGTTCGATTAATGACCCGGAACAGCTGACCGGAAGTTCCCGCATCTACGCAAACGCAAAACCGGGAATCATCATGGATGCTTTTTCCATGGCTGGTGAATCCAATCTCGTCTTTATCATCAATGAGCTCGACAAGGCTGCCTCCGGCAAAGGAAACGGAAACCCGGCAGATGTTCTGCTGACCCTTCTTGATAATCTTGGTTTTACCGATAACTATATCGAATGTATGATCCCGACCGTCGGTGTATACCCGATTGCAACCGCAAACGACAAGGACCAGATCAGTGCTCCGCTGATGTCCCGCTTCGCTGTGATTGAAATTCCGGATTACACACCGGAAGAAAAGAAAATCATTTTCTCCCGCTATGCACTTCCAAAGGTGTTAAAACGTATCGGTATGAAAGAAAAGGAATGCATTCTGACGCCGGAAGGACTCGATGCCGTAATCTCCTGCCACGAAAACACAAGCGGTATTCGTGATCTTGAGCAGGCTGCTGAGCATATCGCAGCAAATGCGTTATATCAGATAGAAGTCAACCATGTTTCCTCTGTTGCCTTTGATGCAGAAATGGTACGTGAACTGCTCTTGTCCTGCTGATCTGCCTTATTTTCTATTTTGAAGGCGTATCAGGGTACGGCGAAAACCAGTGACGCAACAATTCACGCTCTGTGGTGCTGAAATTTTTTGCATTATTTTGGGGTGTGCTGTAAAATAGTTTCCTGTCCCATCAGTCTGTACTTTCGGGCAGGGAACTATTTTATTTCTCCAGATATTTTCATAAAAGGAAGCCCCTGACACTTTCATGCCAGGGGCTTCCTTTCGGTCAATTCAGAAAATTTATTTCTGCGGACCAGCGGAAACAAGTGCTTTACCAGCAGCGTTTCCTTCATATTTTGCAAAGTTCTTGATAAATCTTTCAGCCAGATCCAGTGCTTTGGTCTCCCACTCGGAAGCATCAGCATAGGTATCGCGAGGATCCAGGATAGCCGGATCAACGCCCGGAAGTTCAGTCGGAACTTCGAAGTTGAAGTACGGAATAGTCTTCGTCGGAGCTTCGTTGATAGCACCGCTTAAGATTGCATCGATGATTCCACGGGTATCACGGATGGAGATACGTTTTCCGGTTCCGTTCCAGCCTGTGTTAACCAGGTATGCTTTTGCTCCGCTCTTCTCCATTTTCTTAACAAGCTCTTCTGCATATTTGGTTGGGTGCAGCTCCAGGAATGCCTGGCCGAAGCATGCAGAGAAGGTAGGAGTCGGCTCGGTAATTCCGCGCTCGGTTCCTGCAAGTTTTGCAGTAAATCCGGACAGGAAATAGTACTGAGTCTGCTCTGGTGTCAGAATAGATACTGGCGGAAGTACGCCGAATGCGTCTGCGGACAGGAAAATAACATTCTTAGCTGCCGGTGCAGAAGAAATCGGGCGAACGATGTTCTCAATGTGGTTGATCGGATAAGATACACGAGTATTCTCGGTTACGCTCTTATCATTGAAGTCAATTTTGCCTTCTGCATCAACAGTAACGTTCTCAAGCAGAGCGTCACGTCTGATTGCATTGTAGATATCCGGCTCAGACTCTTTGTCCAGGTTGATAACTTTTGCATAGCAGCCGCCCTCGAAGTTGAATACTCCGTTGTCGTCCCAGCCGTGCTCGTCATCACCGATCAGAAGACGTTTCGGGTCTGTGGAAAGTGTTGTTTTTCCTGTTCCGGAAAGTCCAAAGAAAATTGCGGTGTTCTCACCGTTCAGGTCTGTGTTTGCAGAGCAGTGCATGGAAGCGATACCCTTCAGCGGCAGATAGTAGTTCATCATGGAGAACATACCTTTCTTCATCTCTCCGCCGTACCATGTGTTGATGATAACCTGCTCACGGCTTGTAATGTTGAATACTACTGCTGTCTCAGAGTTCAGACCCAGCTCTTTGTAATTCTCAACTTTTGCTTTGGATGCGTTGTATACAACGAAATCCGGCTCGAAGTTCTCAAGCTCTTCTGCTGTAGGTTTGATGAACATGTTAGTTACGAAATGTGCCTGCCAAGCTACCTCAACGATGAAGCGGATAGCCATACGGGTATCTTTATTTGCACCGCAGAATGCATCTACAACGAACAGTCTTTTGTTGGAGAGCTCTTTTTTTGCGATCTCTTTTACTGCTGCCCATGCTTCCTGGGTTGCCGGATGGTTATCGTTTTTGTACTCATCGGAAGTCCACCATACAGTATCTTTCGAATTCTCGTCCACAACGATGTATTTGTCTTTCGGTGAACGACCTGTATAGATACCGGTCATAACGTTAACTGCACCAAGCTCTGTCTCCCGGCCTTTTTCATAGCCTTCCAGCTCTGGCTTTGTCTCTTCCTCAAATAACTGCTCATAAGAAGGGTTGTACACAATTTCTGTGGTACCGGTGATGCCATACTTTGTTAAATCGATCTGTGCCATCTTGTAATTAACCTCTTTCCTTTGATAGTAATACTGCTTCATTCTGCAAAATGCAGAAATTTGAAGGTATCCTTTTTAAGAAACCGGACCAGCCGGCCTCTTCTACTCTAATTATACATAAAAGGCCAAAAAAATCAACTGAAAATCTTCCGTTTTTTTACAGAACGTGTCCCAAAATCTGTAAAAATTTTATAAACTTCGATTTTTCGAAATTTTCTGACAATTGCACTTTTGTACACTTCATCCTGCAAATTGACATTTTTTGATTTTTTATGTTATAATATTAACAATTATGTTCGGAAAGAAGTTTCTTTATGTATTACGATCTGACCCGCGGGAAAATCTCCCGCTCTCTTATCCTGTTTGCCCTGCCGATGATCGCAGGAAATCTGTTGCAGCAGTTTTACAACATTGCCGACACCCTGATCGTCGGACGCGTTCTCGGAAGCAATGCGCTCGCCGCCGTCGGCTCCTCCTATACGCTGATGACGTTTCTGACTTCCATTTTTCTCGGCCTGTCGATGGGCGCCGGTGCGCTCTTTTCGATTTATCAGGGACGAAAAGATCTTTCTTCTTTAAAACTTTCAATTCTCCACGCGTTTCTGCTGATCCTTGCCGTTACGCTCGTGCTGAATCTCGCTGTTTATGCAGGCATCGAGCCGATCCTTACGTTTCTTCGCGTCCCGGATGAAGTCCGTCCCGGCATGCGGACGTATCTTCTGATTATCTTTGCCGGCCTTATTGCAACATCCGTATACAATTTCTTTTCCTGTATGCTGCGCGCGCTCGGAAACTCTTCTGTGCCGCTGATTTTTCTCGCTGTCTCTGCTGTGCTGAACATTGCACTGGATCTGCTCTTTGTCGCTGTACTGCCGTTCGGCATCGCAGGCGCGGCGCTCGCTACGGTTCTTGCGCAGTATGTGTCCGCCGTCGGTATTCTGCTCTATGTGCTGCTCCGCTGCCGCATGTGGCTGCCGTCAAAAAAAGAATGGCGTTTCAGCCATTCCATTTTAAAAGAGATTCTGAATCTTTCTTCGATGACCTGCATTCAGCAGTCGGTCATGAATTTCGGCATTCTGATGGTACAGGGGCTCGTCAACAGCTTCGGTCCGGCGGTCATGGCGGCATTTGCGGCCGCGGTGAAAATTGATACCTTTGCCTATCTGCCGGTGCAGGATTTCGGAAATGCCTACTCCACTTTCACCGCACAGAATTACGGGGCCGGAAATCACGAGCGGATCCGGCGCGGCACGAAAGATGCTTTTGCACTGAGCGCTGCTTTTTCCATCGTCATTTCTCTGCTTGTCAATCTGTTCGCGCATCCGCTGATGCAGATTTTCGTGAAAGCATCAGAAATGGAGGTCGTCGCGATCGGCGTACAGTACCTGCGGCTGGAAGGCTCGTTCTATCTCGGCATCGGATGGCTGTTTCTGCTGTACGGGTATTACCGCGCTGTCAAACGCGCCGAGATGTCGGTTGTTCTGACCGTCATTTCGCTTGGCATGCGTGTGGCGCTGGCATACCTTTTCTCCGCCACGGCGCTTGGCGTTGCCGGAATCTGGATCGCCATTCCGATCGGCTGGGCACTGGCTGATATGACCGGACTTTTCTTCCTGCGGCGTGCATTCCGATCGCAGAAGCCTGCATAAGTTCCGAATCTTATATCGCAGTACGGTTTTCTGCGGATAAACTGCGGAACTGCCCCGGCGTCTGGTGCATGCGTTCCTGGAAGACTCGGTTAAAATAGCTGATATTTCGGAATCCGCAGTCGCTCGCAATCTTGCTGATCGCCTCCTCGGTGGAAAGCAGCAGCCGGCAGCTCTCGGCAATCCGCAGGTTATTGACATACGTCACGGCGGAAATATGCATAATCGACTTAAAGAAGCGGCAGAAAGCGCTCTCACTCATATGAAACTGGCTCGCCAGTTCCGCGATTTCGAGATCCTCACAGAAATGAGCATTCATGTATGTGAGGATCTCTTTCATTCTGCTGACACGGTAATTCGTCGAGGCATCCGTTTTTCCGCCGTTCTTTTCTGCCGCACTGTAATATCCCTGCCAGATTTTCAGAAGTTCCGCTTTTAACAGCAGCTCCCAGCCCGGTTCTTTTCTTTCCTGCAGATTTCGGATCTCCTGCATGGCCTGTGCCGTTTTTTCTGCAAGGCGTGTTCCCCGCTCTGTCTTGGATGGAAAACGGATCTCGGAGGACAGCACTGGTTCGATATACTGCTGCTGGATCCGGTCAAGCGATGTGCCGGACAGAAAACGCGGCTGGAATACAACGGCAAGAAACGTAAATTCCTGTCCGTCGATTCCCTCTACCTCATGCAGACGGTTTGCATTGACAAAGGCGGTCTCCCCTTCCCGCAGGAGAAAGGTTTCGGTATCCATATGAAAAACAGCTTCGCCCTTTACTGCATAAAAGAGCTCCACTTCCTCATGCCAGTGGCAGTACACCCGCACGGTACTCTGCAGGTCTGTCTCGAAAACGTGAATGCTCAGCGGAAAAAGCTCATCACCGTGGGACTGTGTTTCTTTTCGGTAATTCATCTGTGAGAGCATATTTTTGTCTCCTCTCTTGTTTTGCTCTGCTGCCCCAATTGTAACACGAACTTTGCGATTCCGGCAAGTTTCCATGTTCTGCCGGCGAATCGCCCTTCCATGACCGTATTTTTCCTTCTTAAATAATAATAATTATCATATTTTATCAGCTTATTGACATTTCTTTTCATCCGCGCTATATTTTAGATACCCCGATAGGGTATGTGATTTCAAATTTTTCATCAAACTCCAGGAATACAGTCTGGCACGCTTTCGTTTCGCTGTATTCCCGGAAGAAAGCAGGTATTGTATGATTAAAACAGTCTTAAAAATTGATGGTATGATGTGCGGCATGTGCGAATCCCATATGAATGATGTAGTCCGCAAGAGCTGCTCTCCAAAGAAAGTAAACTCTTCTGCAAAAAACGGCGAGACCGTTGTCATCAGCGAAGCGCCGCTCGATATTCCGTATCTGAAACAGCAGATCAAGGACATCGGATATGAGCTGGTTTCGTATACGAGTGAGCCGTATGAGAAAAAGGGATTTTTCCATTTCGGACGATAAACGGATTTCATGCCCTTCCTTTTGCAGTTTGTGCGTCGGAAAAAAGCACCGTTTCAGAAGTTTATTTCCTTTTGGAAATCTGCCTCTGAAACGGTGTTTTCTATTTTTTATCTATGATTTGATCAGCCGCAGCAGCATCCGCAGGACGGCGGCGTTTCTTTCTCCTCTTTTTTCGGAGATTCTGCGCCCAGATCGTACCAGGTCGGGTCGATGTCGAATCTGCGGTTGTTTCCAAGATAGATCGGATGGGTCGGGTCTGAGGACAGGTAGGCGCGCTCGGTCGAAACCTTCCACTGTGCATCCCAGTCAATCTTCGGAAGTGCCAGATCGTAGTGTGTGCTGGCGCGGAAGCCGTCTTCCTCTCCCTCAATTCTTCCCTTGGCGTCTGCCAGCGGCACGGCAAAATCTGCAAAGAAGGTGTTCACACCGTCGAAATGGCCTTCGTTGCTTCTGGAGAAGGAACTGCGGTATACCGCGTTGTTGATATTATCGAAGAGCCAGAGATTCATCTTGTCAATCTCTTCCCGCAGCTCCACCGGATACAGCTCCGGCGCGCCTTTTTTGTGCCATGGGCGGAAGTTGACCTCGAAATAAGTGGTCAGCCAGTTGTAATCGTTGTTGACTACCTTTCCCGTCGTTGTGTCGATCAGCGCCGGAACGGTCGTTCTTCCCTGGTAATCATCATCAGCACGGTAATACGCCTCAGAGAGGAACTGATCACCGAGCACCGGGTCGATGTTGTTTTCATTGTAAACGTATTCCCAGCCAAGGTTTTTCTCATGCGGGGCATGTTCTACCATATTGACGGAAATCTGATCTTCCAGGCCCTCCAGCTCTCTTACGATCGCCGCGCGGTTGGACCAGTGGCACAGCTTTGCCCAGACGAGACGGTATCTCTTATTACTTTCTGCCTTCAGATCGTTTTCACCGTCGCCGAACGGAGTCGTGAAGTGATTCGGCTGTCTGCGGAAATAGCCGTTTTTGTCGATCTCCGATACGGTTTCTTTTGGTCTTACGCGGATTTTTCTTCCATTTACAATCTCATAATCATAATTCGCCATTGATTTTCTGCCTCTATTTCGCGTGTTCTATCGAATGAATTTTCAAATAAGAAAGCTTTTGTTTTCCTATTATTTCGCTATGTTTTCTATGCAGTTATCATACCATATCTGTCTGGTTACGTCTAATTGCTAATTTTTTGGAGTGGCTATAGGATTTTCTTATAGTAAAAGGCCAGTGCCGCATTCTCTGCAAATGGGCACTGGCCTTGTTTTCGGCGCTTTTTGTTTTTCAGATTTTTCCTTCCCGGCGCAGATACGCCAGAAAGCCGTTGCATCCCTCCACGACATCGCGGTACGTCGCCTCAAAATCTCCCGTATACCACGGATCCGCAATATCGCGGCCGGAACCGGTGAAGGAAAGAAATTTGTAAACCTTTCCATCCGGATCATTTTTCAGCATCCGGTTCAGATTGCGGATATTCGCGGTATCCATGCCGATGATGTAGTCGGCGCACTCGTAATCCTTCCATGTAATCTGCTTCGCGTGATGCGGCACGAGCGGAATGTGCTCCTCGCGCAGTTTATTGACTGTCCCGTAGTGCGGCGGATTGCCGATCTCCTCACGGCTGGTGGCGAAGCTGTCGATTTCAAAATTGTGGGCAAGGCCGAGGGAATTTACTTTGTGGGTGAATACGCTCTCAGCAAGAGTCGAGCGGCAAATATTGCCGTGACAAATAAAGAGTACTTTTATCATTGTTGCATAACCTCGCATTTCTTAGTTTTTCTTGGTTTTTCGGGCTTTGTAAGCCTTTGTAAATTTTTGCTTTCTGGCATAACCTGGTTTATTTTCGCATAATATCGTCCGCAAAAAGTGTAAAAATGGGTTTCAAATCAACTGTATAACACATCACATTTTTATCCGAATACTTGCTTCAACAACTCCACAATATCCTCATTTTTCAGCCCATATCTTTTCAATGAATTTTGATCAAATGGTTCCTGCTCCAACAAGTCAATAAAACAATTCGATCATTTTCGGAAAGTTATCGTCTTCTGGCTTATCAAATCTATAAAATTGAGGGTTGCTACCGTTTGTCGCTTTGTTTCTATATTTTCCATCAACGATAAACTTCCAAAATTTTTCTCCAAACTCCGGAGTTAATGCTTCAACAAGCAAAACCATGTCCAGATCTCTTGTAGCCTGAAATTTACTTCGTTGCTTTCAAACAGAATATCACAGGCTGCGCCACCTATTAAAACATACTGTTCTTCATAATCTGCAAAGTACTTCTGAAATGTATCTAATCCTTTGACCATACATATTCCTCCAACATCTCATTAATAGAAATATCTACCCGTTCCTCTTCTTGCTCTTCTCCTGTAAGTGACAATACTACGCTCAAAGGATCTTGAAATCCTTTTCCTAAAAAATCAATAAAATATCCCAGTTCCAAAACAACACAGCCAATTTCTTCCAATTCACTCACTTGTTTTTCCACTTTCACTGCACTATCTTTCAACTCTTTCTTTGTTACTGCATAAGTAGGATAAACATTATCTGACAAAAGAGAATACTCACACAAAGCAGAAATACCTGCTTTCTTTTCTAGTTTCATATCTTCTCTCAGAACAAATCTTCGAATCACCGGATTTCTTAATACATTTTCAATTTGCTGCCATACTTGTTTTCGATCATTCGGAATATTTATTACTCTTGATTTACCTTTCATGCCCAACACATCAATATTTAAATATTCCAGTTCATCAAAACACCGGCTTGCAGATTTTGTTGACACTCCTATTCGTTTTGCTGCATCAGATACTTTCACTTCATTCCATCGTTCATAAATAGCCATCAGAAGCATTTTTTGCGTCAAAAATGAAATCAGATAAACTGGTGCCAATTCTCTTTCATTCTCCTTACTCAACAAATATCCAATAAATGGAAGAAATACCTGCTTTCCTTCTATTACAAAAGGAATTCCTTCTTCCATCATCTTTTCTTTTATATAAAATGTTGTTCGATCAAGAAATATTGCACAATTTAATCCTGTCATTTTTTCCACGCCAGCTCTGTCTCTACGTAACATAACAAGTCCGACATTATCTTTGGGATGAATAGCCATCCATAATACACCATTCGTCTCTACCGTAAAAATATCATATCTTCCACGATATGCTAACGGGAGCTTTTTATACACCTCTTTATTCTCCGTCATTATTACATTTTGCCGTAATGTTTTTTCCAAAAATTCTTTCATATTAATCACCTTTTTATAAACGTGACTCTTTTTACGTCACATTTATAATTTATCATATATTATTTGATTTTTCAAGTAATATATGCTTACATAAACTCCAAAAAAAAAAGACGTAAGATTCATCTCACGCCTTCCTATTCTAACTATACCGATCCAATCTTCCAAAGGTGTAAATAAGGTGTAAATTCTACACTTCCATCCAAGAAGCCCAATAAAATCCAGGCTTTCATCCCGTCCCTTAAACACTGCCGTGACAATTAAAAGCAAATCATAATACAACAACGTTCTGTTCGATACTAGAAATATATCATCAGCATACAGTTTGAGCGGAAAAAGTCTCATGGTCATGAGCGAAAATGAAAGCAAAATTTATTAGATGGTACAACATACTATGCCTTTAAAATTCCAGTTACATATTCATATTGGAACCTAAACACCAGTTACTTTCATTGTAATACTTGTTCAAAAAAGAAGCGCTCATACAGGCGCTTCTTCTTACCACATTAGGGCTTCGATCAAAAGTTAGTGGGCCACCAAGTGGGCCATTTTCCAAAAACTTACATGAATTTATATAGAGTTATATCCAAGTCGGAAATCCGCTAAATGCTCTAGCTATCAGCATTTAAAGGCATTTAACAACTTATATGGACATTTATGAAATCGGCCTCATAATAACGATTCCTAATTTCATAATTGTTTATACCTATCCGAAAAGCCTTGATTTATAAGGCTTTTCGCCTTTCCTTAAATTTCTTGTACGCCCTTTTTACGCCCTTTTTTTGAAACTGGCGGCGTAGCCTGTTGAAATTGGCGTATGGCGTTTACCAGTGATTCGTCCGTAACATGAACATATCTGTCCATTGTTGTTTTAATACTTGCGTGTCCTAAAAGCTGTTGCAGCACTTTAGGCTGTACGCCGCGCTCAATGGCGCGTGTAGCATAAGTATGTCGCAAGGCGTGCATACAAAAGCGTTTAATACCTGCTTCATCACACAATTTGTATAAGTGTGTGTCATAGGAACTGTTTTTTGCGGGTTCTCCTGTTCTCCAGTTGACAAAAACCAAATCTCGCATAACAAGGCATTTATTTTCGCCTGTCCTGCTGTCGATATACTCTAAAACCTGTGACAATGTTTCAGACTGTTTTCGTTGGTCTTTTTCATCATAGCAGCTTTTGAGAATGGAATATGCCTTATCTGTGAGAGGAATGGTACGATAACTTTTTTGCGTCTTAGGTGGTCCCGCACGCCAATATCCCTGGCTGTGTCGATACTCTAAACTTTTGTTTACTGTCAATGTCCGCTTTTTCCAATCAATAGCGTCCCAAGTCAGACCAATCAATTCAGCCGTTCTCAATCCTGTTTCCAGTAACAAGGCGTACTGCCTGTAATTATGAGAGCGTTCCGCTGCTTCCAAGAATTTCTCCTGTTCCTCAACGGTTAAGTATTTAATATCATCTACCGCACGAACGGGTTTTGTGTAGCGGACACCATTCATCGGGTGCTTTGCGATAATATCATTCATAACTGCTGATTTCAGCATGGTTCCCATTGTGATATAAGCCTGTCGAATGGTCGAGCCTGCGTAGGTAGTTTCCATTCGGTTCAGAACAGCTTTACAGTGCATGGGCTTTACATCAGCTATGCACATGGCACCTATTACGGGTTGGATATTCCATTTGTAACGCTCTTTATAATTTCTTATGGTATTCGGAGCAAGGTCACAAACGATATTTTCAATCCAGTAAGTAAACCACTTGTCTACCGTCATATCGGGAGAAGTGACGATAAGGTTATGCCGTTCCTCATATCTTGCGTCAGCAAGCCAGTTTTTCGCTTCCGGCAATGTTTCAAAATACTTCTCTTTGCGTTTGCCGTCTTTTGCGTAGTATCTTGCGGAGAATAAACCGTCCTTTCTTTGGTAAATGCCTTTGCCGCACTCTTTACCTTTTAGATTTTTTCCCATATATCGGACTCCTTTCGTATCTCAAAAGAGAGTCCAATGCAAGCATATATTATAGCATAAAGACTCTGTTTTTTCAATCTCAATAACAAGAATTGTCGATTAGATATTCATATTGTCAGCTCACGCCGGATATATTCTTCAAATTCACGACGTTTGACTAATTTTCTTGTCCCCACATATAGTACAAATGGACAATTAGGTTGCTTTAGCATGGTGTCAATCTTGTTAATTCCAATATTGCTATATTCGGCAGCTTCTTTTATGGTCAATGTCAGTTTAAGATGTATCGGTACTCTTTGTTCGCTGCCAGTTGTAACTGCTCCTTTAGTGCCTATTGCACAAGGGGCGTTCATTTTTTCTTCATTCATAAGAACATTTCCCCCTTTCAATGGTTGAAACAATTAAAAACATCAGTAAAGTGGGCTATCGTCAGACGGTCGATTAGCTTCTCAACCTCACGGGAATTGCACCCCTGCGCGGTTCTCGCGCAGCCCTACCCATTGCCTGCGACGCTTCTAACGCTCGGACTGTGGCTGTAAGGGAGTATCATTATGTATTTTGCGCGTTGTCGCCGACAGGCTGCTGTGCCTGTTTTCCGGCGTCGGTGTTGGTCGCTCGGTTATCCCAACGGGGAAATCCCGCCGGGATAACGTCATGGCGCACCCGCCGCATGGCTCGGCGCAAAAGGAACGTATCTGATTTGCCCTATGCTGCGCCGCCGTTATCTTGCGTCGCTTTCTTTTTCAAGGTTCAAAATGGCTGTGCTGCCGCGTTAGAAGCAGAATGGAAAAGGGGGTTGTAAGACATTCTGCTTCGGATTGCGTTTATTCCTCTGTTCTGAAATTGAGGACAGCCATCATCAGTTTTGCTTGCAGCCGTTCACGAATATCGTGGTCTACGCCAAAATAGACGTTCCCGCGCTCGTCATACAGCTTCCGCATGGAAAGGCGGGCTATGTAGCCGCTGAAATGCTGCAAGACCATTTTCATGGCGTCCGGGTCGCCCTTTGTCGCTGCCACAATGACAGGATAAGGAATAAGGGCATTTTCCGGGTAGCCGGGTTGATTACCATTCGTCCCATTCATCAGCATTTTCCTCCAGGTATTTTCTCAACAGCTCAAAAGAGCTTGTCCGCCGATACTGTATCGTGCTTCTTGACGTATTGAACAGCTCCGCAATCTCGGTGTCGTTCATTCCCTCAAAGTAGTACAGCAGTACGGCTTTGCGCTTTTCTTCCGGTAAAGTACGGATTGCTTCAAGAAGCAGCTTCGGCGTGATTTTCTTCCCGGCTTTTTCAAAGACGGTTTCAACAGTTTCCCGTTTGAAATATTCATCAAACGTATGAAGCTGCCGGGTTTCATCTAAGGTCAAGTCGGAAAAGGTAACTTCCTTTGCCTTATGTTTGCGAAGCTCTTTGTGAGCGTCGCAGGCTTCATTGTGCAGTACCGTATTACAATACTTCTGAAAAGAGCATTGCTTATAAAATTCCCTACGGTCAGGTTCCACATTCTCACCTCCTTTCTCGTTGAAAGTTGGTGGTGCTTCCCCCTTTTCGCGGGGCAATACTGCGTTTTGAAAAAACGCCGAACATTTTCGGAATTTTTTTCAAAAATTTTTTTGAACAGACAAAATGCGCCCGTCTGCAAGGCGCAGACGGACGCAAAAGAAATGTAAGCAGTATTCAGATGATTTGACAGTTCATACTCATAGGTAGACTTGCCCGGTGGCGGAGCTATGCTTTTTTTAATTGATGAAGCTCATGGGTATTATAGAATACCAAAGTAGACACGGCGGCAACCTCCTATAATGCCGCCGTGTCAGTTTACGGTGTCGGGTCGTCGTAGGTTTGGGATAGACGAAAAGAAACGGCGGCTCTGAAAAATCAAAGCCGCCGCGATAGAGTAGGCGCGTGAAAATATGTCTGCTGAACGACGGCTTTTTTTCTTTTGCCGTCGTTCGGCAGAGTGTTATTTGCTATCAAAGAAAGAGAGCCGATAACAGCAGCATAATAATTCTGCTTGTTATCGGCTCTGCGTCTGTGCGTCCGGCTCTTTGATAACTATAATATTTAGTTCCTTTACATTAACAAGAGTTTCCTGTTTACATTTAGGGCAGAATAGCGGGAAGTTTTTTAATTCGGTATCTTCCCTAATTCTGTTACGGGTCTTATTGCCGCAGACAGGGCAAAGTATCCATTTGCTTTTGTCCATAATGTAGCCTCTTTACATATATTTTCTTTTGAATAATCGTATGGACAAAGTGCAAGACAAAATCCACATAATAACTGTTACTGAAAAGAAAATCATTAAGGACATCTCAAAATTATCAACAACAAATTGCATAATTGCATTACCTGTCATATTAGACCAAATACCTAAAACAATTAGCAGAATAACGAGAATAATCATAGCTGCAAATCCGGCATTTTCCCCCAATGAATAATTAGACGGCAGGACAAAAGAAAGGAATAACAATGTTACTGCAAAAGAAGCTGCTGCTACAAACAGGTAAAATCCATAATCATATTTCGGAAAGCAAAAATAAGAAACAGTATTTACCATAAGGGCAACAATAAAGCCTACGCATGACAGAATAACGGAAAAAGTATAGCGGCTCTTAACAAGCTGCGCTTTGGTAATAGGCAGAGAAATGGCATACTTCCCCCATTTCCATTGTTGGTCGCAGGTTGCCAATGACATAACCATTGACATAACTTCAATCGGAATAAGTAAAAAACTAATGTAGATTGCGCCTGTCCCTTTTAGAACGACCATTAAAGCAACAATAATAAAAATATCCATAGCAACTCTCGGAATACCGTATTTTTTCCGTATAGTCAGAAAGTCCTTCATAAGTAACCCTTTCATTGTAATTCCCCCTTTACATGAAATAACATAATTTCTTCAATCGTCGCCGGTTCAACAATCGCTTTAGGATAGTTTCTTTCTGCTTTTTTACGATTTTTGACTAAGACTTTATATTGATAATCTTCTTTCCGATAAGCAATCAAATCTGTTTTATCTAAGCTGTCGAATACAGCAGCACCACAACTAACAATTCCATAATTGTCAATCAAATCGTCTTTCGGGTAACTAAAAACCAATTTCCCATTATGGATAAAAGTGATATAATCGGCAATCTTCTCCAAATCACTTATGATATGTGAAGAAACAAGAACAGCGTGATTTTCGTCTTGCACAAAATCCAACAGTATATCCAAAATATCATCTCTGATAACAGGGTCAAGACCGCTGGTTGCTTCATCTAAAATAAGCAGTTCCGCTTTATGAGAGAGTGCAACGGCAAAGGCTAATTTTACTTTCATTCCTTTAGAAAAGCCCTTGATTGCTTTATTTTCCGGCAAATCAAATTTTTTCAAATACTCGCGATAAACGCCTGTGTTCCAGTTCATATAAATGCCGGACATATAGGACGCAATTTCAAAAGGAGTAAAAATGTCGGGAAAATGATTTTCGTCGAATACTACACCTATTTTGTTTTTGTTTTCAACTTCATTTTGCAAGTAATCTTTTCCAAAAAGCAGAATTTTTCCACTGTTTTTTTGTACTTCATTCAAGATACAGTTAATCGTAGTGGATTTTCCCGCCCCATTTTCGCCAATCAAACCAACAATCGAACCGCGAGGAACGTCAAAACATAACTGTTTAAGTGAAAAGTCTCCGTAGTCTTTTACAAGGTTTCTAACCTCCAAAATATTTTCTGTCATTTAATCGTCCTCCTGATATAAAAGGGTAAGTAGTCCAATCAATTTTTCAAGGTTTATTCCGCTTACACGGGCAATATCAATAGCTTCCATGAATTTTTCTTCAATCTTTTTCTGCTGCTCTTCCAAATAGAAGTCTTGATTTTGAACAGAAACATAGCAGCCTTTTCCTGCGGTAGTTTCAATAAACCCGTCCGCCTGTAAAGTTTCATACGCTTTTTGAACTGTAAGAACACTAATCTGAAGCGATTTTGCTAATGACCTCATGGACGGAATAGGTTCTCCGGCTTTTAAGTCCCCACTCATAATAGCAGCCTTTATCTGCAAGGCAATTTGTTCGTATAAAGGCTTGCTGTTGTGATTACTAACAACAATTTCCAAGTAAGCACCTCCTTTGTATTACACTGTACTTTAGTAATAAGTACAGTATAATACAAAACAATACGGTTGTCAATGGACGTCAAAGAAAAGGTTCAACTGATGAGCATACTATGTCTTATTTAAGCTAATACTATGAACTATGTAGACATATCCAAGAGAAAAGAGGAACAGTACAATGTAACTGGGTGAATAATTATGGCAAAAAGACCAGTAGAAAAATATGACTTCAAGGCTTTTGGAGAAGCGATAAAAGCTGCGCGGACGGGGCGCAAAGAAAGCCGCAAACAGGTAAGTGATGAAATGTATATTTCTCCTCGCTATCTTGCAAATATCGAAAACAAAGGACAGCACCCCAGTCTGCAAATCTTTTTTGAGCTTATGCTTCGTTACAATATATCCGTAGACCAGTTTCTTTTAGATACGCCCACCCAAAAAGATACAAAGCGGCGGCAGCTCGACGCTCTCCTTGATGATATGAGCGATAATGGCATACGGATTGTAACGGCAACTGCAAAAGAAATTTCAGAAGTCGAAAAAGAGGACAAATAAAAACGTCCGGCAAAATTGAATATGGATTTTAGGAAGCGTTGTAATCTTTTTGAGATTGCAGCGTTTTTTCTTTTGCATAAGTTCGGCAAAATGGCTTTTTCTCCGTAGAGGGAAATAAGGACAAAAAAGATAAAAAACTTTCTTAGCACGCATAGGAAAAGAGTACCCTTTTCCGTATTTTCGCCCTCCCGTCCTGCGGTGCGT
>ENA-OYXE01000266-OYXE01000266.1-human-gut-metagenome-genome-assembly--contig:-NODE-266-length-17177-cov-6.163591_pt1 | contig 17177 bp, 10 predicted proteins | sample MGYA00244175_ERZ653407 | MGnify/ENA primary metagenome ERZ653407 (study PRJEB26926, sample SAMN06165181) | human gut metagenome | biome: ENVO:00009003; feature: ENVO:2100002; material: ENVO:00002003... | reverse complement strand
CACTCTCTCCGTCGTCGGCAGCGTCAGATGTGTATAAGAGACAGCATATAATCCGTTGTAAAAACAACAAATTACTTGATAAAATACAATCAATAGCCCATTGTTCCCATTTTTATACAATTTTAATGCAGATTTTTACATAAAAAGTGCAGTAATAAAAAGCAAACCGGACCAATACAGCTGAATGAATTGTCATTTAGCATATTGATCCGGTTATATTAAAATGCTGTATCCGCTTATTTTGTGCTTGAATTTCTGTACTCAAGCGGTGTCATTCCATACAGCTTCTTGAACTGTCTGTTAAAATGCTCCACGTTCTGATATCCTGCCTCGATTGCGATATTCTCAACAGTTGTGATGCTGTTTCTCAGCAGTGTACGTGCCTTCTTCATCTTGGCATTGGTGACCAGCTCTCCGAAGGTCTTGCCTGACTTCTCCTTTATGTACTTGGAGATATATGGCTCTGTCAGATTGAACTGTGCAGCCATATCTGCAAGCGATACCGTCTTGTAGTTGGCCTGGATGAAGTTGAGCATGGCAATATAGCGCTCATCCTTCACGTGACTGTCAGCCTTGGTGGCAAGATAATGGTTTACCGCAACAACAAGCGCTCCGATTGATGCCTTGATGATATCCTCATCCACACCTGCGCCCCAGAACATACTGCCGTCAACTGTGATACCCACATATGCCATAGCCTTTGATGAAGATCCGTGTGAAAGCGCATGCTCCTCGTATACAGTGAGCTCAAAGCTGATGTCAAAATACTGCTTAATTATATTGCTGACTGCGTCGAGACGGCCATTTCCATTGGCATCTACCTTTCTGGTGCTGTCATTGTGTAAAATAACTGCCTCTGCGAAAATGCCGTTTACCTGCTTAAAGTGGCACTCCGGTATAGTGAAATATGGATGAAAATCCACATAATTGTCTGTAAAGATACTGTGTACCCACTCAGGTGAAAGCTCCTTGTGCTCCTCGTCCGATACCTGCTTGACCATGTATCCGACCTGCTCTCTCATCTGCTGTGGCACATTGATACCGAAGCTCTGCTTAAGGATATATGCCACTCCGCCCTTTCCTGACTGGCTGTTGATACGGATAACATCAGCCTCGTATGTCCTGCCGACATCCTTTGGATCTATAGGCAGATATGGAACCGTCCACTTATCAAGCTGCTTTTCCTCTCTCCATGCCATGCCCTTTGAGATCGCATCCTGATGTGAGCCTGAAAAAGCAGAAAAAACAAGGTCTCCCGCATATGGCTGTCTCTCGCCTACCTTCATTCTGGTAAATGTCTCATACTTCTCCCTGATCTCAGGCAGATTTGAAAAATCAAGCTGTGGATCCACTCCGTGTGAGTAAAGATTCATGGCAAGTGTCACGATATCTACATTTCCTGTTCTCTCACCGTTTCCAAACAGCGTACCCTCTATCTCCTCAGCTCCTGCAAGCACACCAAGCTCTGATGTGGCAACACCGCAGCCTCTGTCATTATGAGGATGTAAGCAAAGCACTACTCCGTCTCTGTACTTGAGGTGCTTGTTGATATACTCTATCTGTGTGGCAAAAACATGTGGCATAGCATTCTCTACTGTGGTAGGGATATTGATGATGGCCTTATTATCAGCCTTTGGCTGCCATACATCAAGCACTGCGTTGCACACATCAACCGCATAATCCACCTCAGTGCCCGAAAAGCTCTCCGGTGAATACTGGAAACGGAAATTACCATCAGTCTCTGCTGCAAGGTCTCTCAGTAAAACAGCTCCGTCAACTGCAAGCTGCTTTATCTCTTCCTTTGACTTCTTAAACACCTGCTCACGCTGTGCAACAGATGTGGAATTGTACAGATGTACAACTGCTCTCGGTGCTCCCTCAAGTGCCTTGAAAGTCTTCTTGATGATATGCTCTCTGGCCTGTGTCAGCACATGTATAGTAACATCATCAGGAATCATATCCCTCTCAATAAGAGCTCTCGTGAAATTGAACTCTGTCTCAGAGGCTGCCGGGAAACCTACCTCGATTTCCTTAAAGCCTATATCTACAAGCATCTTAAAGAAGTCAAGCTTTTCCTCAAGACTCATCGGCTCGATTAGAGCCTGGTTGCCATCACGTAAATCAACCGAACACCACAGTGGTGCTTTATCTATATAATCCTTCTTAACCCAGTCATAAGTGCATTCAGGAGGCAGAAAATAACTGCGCTCGTATTTTTCATATCCTTTCATCTTAAAACCTCTTTTCGTTTGAACTGATATAATTGTAACACATAAGCGCAGTTATTGGAATGATTATATTTAATCACTTTGGTTGATGTAATTTAATTTTTTATAAAAATATAATCAACTTTATTGATTTTGATTATTCTAATCAGATATTTAGGCTAAAATATCCGGCTAATCCTCTCTCTTATTACCCCAGAAAAACAATGCAACTGTTCCCGGACCAGTGTGGCTTCCTATTGTCGTACCGATATCATTTATCTCTACTTTACCCTTCATCTTAGGAAAGGCAGCCTCTATCAGATCAGCTACGGCTTTAGCATCCTCATAGCATGCAGAATTTGATATATAGACCTTATCCGAATAATCGGCACCATCCTTGCAGAGTGCCTGCATCTTCACAAGCATCTCCTTTATTGCCTTCTTTTTGGTGCGGATTTTCTCACGCACAATAAGCTTTCCCTCATTGCTCACATTCATGAAAGGACAGATATTAAGCACATTTCCCACGAATCCCGCGGTCTTTGAGATACGCCCGCCCCTGATAAAAAATGTAAGGTCTGATGAGAAGAACCAGTGATTCACCTCAAGTCTGTGCTCCATGGTCCAATCAGCCAGTGTATCAATATCCATGCCACTATCCCTAAGGTCAGCAAGCTTATCCATCAAAAGTCCAAAGCCAGACGATGCTGCCAGAGAATCAATCACATATATCTTCCTGTCAGGGTACTCCTCCTCCAAAGCCTCCTTTGCAAGCCTTGCCGAGTTAACTGTACCTGATATACCGGAGCTTAGTGCGCAGTGAAGCACATCATATCCCTCATCCAGGAACTGCCTGAAGTACTCCATGTACTCCTCCTGATTGATCTGCGAGGTCTTTGTCATGGCACCGGCTTCCATTGCCTTGTAGAAATCCGGCAGTGGCATGGACTGTCCCAGATCATCCATATACTCTTTACCGTCAAGCTCATAGTGAAAGCATGCGTACTTAATATTCCTATCAAGCATATGCTCTTTGGTAAGATCTGCTGTTGAACAGCAGCTAATCACATAATTTGACATATTATTTTCCTTTACCTTTAATTATATATAGTCAGATACATATGGTATCTCATGGTATAAAATATCATCAAGCTTTGCAACAGCATCATATGTAGTCTGTATTTTGCCCATCTGCAAAAGCTTCTCCGCACTCTTGTATCCCAAAAGCAGTGTGGTAAATGTGCCAATAGACATGCTAATGTGATACTGCGGCTTTTTGTCGGTGAGAGCACAGTGCCCTTTCTCAAAATCAATGACGAATGTGCCATTGTTCCATGGCAGAAGCTCATCCTCTATCTCGAAGCTAAAGCAGCCGCTTGGACCATCAGGGTCACAGTTGTACTGTGAAATAAACTGCGCCACGTCGATGATTCTGCCCATGGCGTATGGTCTGATTGTCTCCTTTATATCACTGTCGTCGAGCTCAAAGGCAATAGGCTCGCTGTAATAGTTGTTGCCTCTGACCTCATCTATCATGGAATCATGCGCATGAATGTATTCCCACAGGCCAAGCTGCGCCTCACGGTTTAAGTAGATGAGCTCCTTGATGTGCATGACATCGGAGCTGATAAGATATACCATATAGCCGCACGGTTCATCATCCTCGTTGTAGTAGATGGCGACCATCGTATCATCCTCATCCCAGCGGAAGTACTCCTCCCAAGCCAGATTGTTTCTGTACAGACAGCCATGCGTCTTTGCGGCAAAGTGAGTATGAAGCTTCTTAAACTGCTCGTCATCCCACTGCACACGGCGCACATAGCCCGGCTCCTTAAGCTTTGTGGGAATCTGTCTGTCCTTTATCACATATGTCATCTTGTTTGAGATAATCTCCCAGCCAAGCCCTCTGTAAAGAGGTATGGAGTATGGGTACAAAAGAGCAAACGACTTGTTGCTGTCGCGCATTCTCGTAAGACTCTTTCTCATGAGCTTTTTCATGAGGCCATGACCGGTATACTCAGGATACGTGCAAACACTTGTGACAAAGCCCACCTCGTAGCGCTCGCCGTATATATTCATATCGAGCGGATATACCGCAAACTGAGCCACAAGCTCTTCTCTTTTGTCAATGATATTGAAGCAGCCGAGCACATCAGCTCTCTCAAGCACCGGAAACTTCGACTGCTTGATTTCGTCATCCTTCCAGCCTGTCTCGGCAAGGTCTGCCTCTGTCACCTGAAAAGCATAACGAAGCAGTGCATTGTACTCCTCCGCATCATCCTTTGTCAGTACTCTTATCTTAAATTCATCTGATTTAAAAGAATGCATAGTGTCCTTTCTCGCCTGTCTTTACTGTATACATCAGATCGTCCGCCTTTTTAATGAGCTCGGTAATCTGACTCTCACTGGTAACATTTCTCTCATATGAAATGCCGATGGAGCAGGTGATATTCTTCTCCTCATTAAACTCTATATCATGGTTTAGATATTTCTTTATCTGGCTGCTGAAGCCATCCGCCTCTGCAATCCTCGCATAGATATCCTTTGCAATATTCTCAAGCTCGTATCTGGCGCATGACTCAATGACTATGATGAACTCATCACCGCCATATCTGCTCACAAAGCCTCTGTCCTTAGCTACTTCCCTGAACACAAAGGCCATCTCCTTAAGTATCAAATCTCCCACATCATGACCATACGTATCATTATAATGCTTGAAGTTGTCCAGGTCAATAAACATAAGCCCCACATCCATTCCACCGGATGTAACACTTATGCGCTTTTCAAGCTTTTCAATCTCCTGATACATACCTGCTCTGTTATAGATACCGGTAAGCATGTCAGTGACAGCTGCCTGCTTCAGCCTCTTGTTCATCTCATTGGCCTTCTCATTTGCCTCAATACGGGCAATGGAATACTCAAGCTCTCTGAATAACAGCTTGAAAATGCTCAGATCATCCTCATTGAGCATGTATCGCTCGATTGAGCCATGCCAGTTGTCCTTCATGCGCACATATGCTATGAGTACACTTGAAAGTGCATCATTCTTGATAAAAGGCACTGCGACAAATGAGCATACATCATCCACGCCGAAATACGAGATGACATTTTCATACTCGTAGAAGCCCTCTGCAATCTTTGATGTGGCAATGCCCTCCGGATAGTCTATCATGATATCACATATGCCCTTTATAACCTCATCTGTCATATCACAGCCCGTATCATTATAAAGCACCTGTGGCTCCTTCGCGTGCAGATCTATGATCAGCGCACAGTCAAGACTGAAATGATTGATGAAATTGCTCATGGCATTTTCAATCATGGTGTCCTTCTTTTGGTCATTGACATCGATAATGGTCTGCCATATGGAAATAAACTCCATCTGACGCTTTGAGCCCTGATAATCCTTTTCGAGCCCATGCTGCTTTACAAGCATATTAATCTGCCGCTCATTGATATGGCCATCACTCAGTGACTCTAGGTTGATATTTTTTAACATGTCAAGCGGAGCTGCCTCTGCTATTTCATGCATCCTTTTATTGTGTGCCTCTAAAAGTATTCTCTCATGCTCTATAAGCTCATTTTTGCCGAGCAGCTCAAACAGCTTCATCCTGCTTTCCCTGTATATCGAATATGCAAAAAATTCGTTTCCCTCCGCATTAACGAGATATCTCTCCGCATCCTCAAAACGTAAAAAGGCTTCTTCCTTTTCACCATCGTGCCACAAGAGCATGGCTGATGCAAAGGAGTAAAGGAACATCTCATCATCGCATCTGGAATAGTCATGGACTGCCTCAGTTCTTGTGGTGTCAATTACTCTGTAGATGACATAATTAAGAAACTGCTTGCAGCTGAGCAGATAGCGCTCACAGCTGAATCTGTCACCCGAAAATATAGATGCAAGCGCAAGAAGCGCATATACCTTACTCGTGTTGCACACTCTTAAGCTGTTTAGATGAAGCTTTATAATAGTCTTCATGGCAACTAAAAGTGCATGGACAGCCTCCTTATAATTGCCCTGCATGATATAGTTAAGAGACTTGTTATAATACACCTCAGCTATATCCTCCGGCATCTTCAGGTAATATAACATATTGATTGCAGCATTGTAATAATTGTCAACCAGCTCATTTTTACCCATGGCACTTAAATTGTAGCCTATAGACGTAAGCACTCTCGCAACATATATATTGCCGTGCCCCTTCATGAACTCGTATGTACGGATAACATATAAAAAGGCTATCTCATTGAGACCGCTTGTGCTGGCAAGCATAATAGTCTTCTGATATGCATCATACACAAGCTGCTCATTTCCTATCTCCTTCGCAAGCTCAAGCCCCTTCGTAAAATGCTTTAGTAATGATTCATCATAAAAGGACTGCTTCACCACATCCCGGCTATTGTCGTATGCGTAAATATATATATGTGCCAAATGATTCCTGTAGCCGTGCTTTATGAGCTTTTCTATAATTTCATCACTGACAGGTATATCCTGTACACAGAAGAATATATTGTACCAGCCTGACATCTTTATCATGACTGACAAAAGCTCTGCCTTAAATATCAGTGTGTCATCCTCTGCCAAAACTGCATAGTCATAGGCACTCTTTGCACTGTTTCCGGCCTTCTCAAGCTTGCCCTGATACATATAGCAGGTGCCCTTCATGAAATAATACAGCGAAAGATAATGCTCACTGTCATTTTCCGGTATCAGCGCCTTGTATTCATTCGTGAGCTCAATCGCTTTGGACATCTCTCCAAGTAAAACAGACGTCCTTGCATAGACCATATAAAAGCGGCGCAGGCTTTTCTCATCAATCCATGCATCCTCAAACTTAAGCTTATGCTCTATAATGCGGCAGCCTCTCCTTGCCTGCTCAAAATCCAGAAACTCCATGATATTTGATGCTTCCTGGATGCTCTGCTCAAAGTTCATAGTGATATACAGCTCATCATCATTTGTAGTTTTTACGTTATTTTTAAGCGGTCCGGCACTGCCTATATAGTATATGGCGCTCCTGTCCTCAAGCGACTCAACTATACGATCCCACACCTCAACAGTACTGTCAGTACCCTTGACTATGGCATTGACACCTAACACGATACCGATATTGGCGCATGGATTGTCAATCAGATACTTGATGGTCTCAATTGAACTCTTAGACGCCATCTGGAATCTGTTTATCACAATCATCAAAGGCTTCACCTCAGAAAGCTTCTTGAGCATGTCAGCTATGGCCATCGTCATGCGTCTCTGCTCATATGCCACCTCATTTAACAGCACTGTCTCCTCTCTGAAGCACTCACCTGTCTCATAATAGCTGTTTAACACCTGTCTGTGCAGATAGTACACACCGCACTCCTTCTGGAAATCATCAAAGCTTCCGCCTATAAAGCGCCTGTGCATATTGCATATGATGTCCAAAAATGGCTCATAAGCTCCGACCAGCGTATTGTAAGAGAACTCACTGTATGCAAAAAAGACGTTATCCTCATTGCTTTGATAACGTCTTATAACCTCAAGATTTTCAATCGAAAAATCATTGCTATAATTCGCCATTACGATATTTCGAGTCTCTTTTCCTATGCGATTGTAAATCTGCTCGATTACCCCGCTATAATACTTCTCTATCATCTAATTACCCCATCATGTTCCAAAGCCGACACAGTGTATATCAATCCTCCTGTAATCAGGCTTTTCCGAAATAATCCTAAAACCATAGTAGACCAAAACTCCTAAAAAGTCAATCTTTTGACTCAATAATGATAAATTTTCCTCTATGGATATCAATCAGTGCATGATCATCGACTATTTCATTGGATATGCCAAGCGATGTAAACCTGTCAAAGGAATAATCAGTAACAGGATACTTAAAGCCCTTAAGGCTTACCTCATTGTCGTCTGTCAGTGCTATAAGAGATACAAACCTGCCATACTGTGCTGATTTTTCAATGGTTACCGGCTTATCTGCCATCCTTATGCGGTTGTTTGTATCGATAATGCTGATATCAGTTCCACTTTCCAGGCCTATTCCCAAAAGTGAAATATTTCCAAGCACATGGTCTATTCTGCTGCCTGTTGCTCCAAGCAGCACTATGCTTCGTGCTCCCTCGCTTATTGCCAGTCTTATGGCATACTCTGTATCGGTATCATCCTTTATGGGATTGAGCCTGCGTATCTCAGTCTGTCCCTTTCTCTCAAAATACTCCAATGCATTTGTCGTAGTCGAATCGAAATCACCTACAATTATATCAGGTGTGACACCGTTTTCGTACAGAAAATCCATTCCGCTGTCAGCCGCAATGATAGCATCTATTCCGTCAGTCTTTATCTCGTTTAAGCCAAATTCCTTATCTATTTTTCCACCACATACAATCAAATACCGCATTTTATCCACCCTCTCCTTAATAACATATCCACATTTGCTTAAGCCCCGGAAGCATTTCCGTTTTAACCTGCATCTGTTACATCATGATATTCAGAAAACCCTTTACATTTTCTTCTATATCTCCGCTAAACACCGCACTTCCCGCAACAATGATATTGGCTCCTGCCGCAAGCAGTGTCTCAACATTCTCCAGATTGACACCACCGTCCACCTCTATATCAGCCTTGTTTGCGGTTTTCTCAAGAAGCGCCTTTAGGTCGCGCACCTTGTCTACAGTGTACGGAATAAGCTTTTGTCCTCCAAAGCCCGGATTTACAGTCATGATAAGCACCATGTCCACCTTTGGAAGCACATACTCTATGGCTGAGAGCGGAGTAGCCGGATTTAATGCTACACCTGCCAGTATGCCTTTTTCCTTTATTGCCTCGATTGTCCTGTCAAGATGCTTACATGCCTCCGCATGGACTGTGATGATATCTGCTCCTGCTGTCGCAAAATCATCTATATATCTGACCGGCTCATCTATCATCAGATGCACATCAAACATACGCTCTGTGCACTTTCTGATTGTCTTTATGACCGGCAGTCCTATTGATATGCTTGGAACGAAGCTACCGTCCATAACATCTATATGCACATACTGTGCTCCGGCCTCATCAAGCTGCTTAAGCTGCTCTCCGAGTATTGAATAATCCGCTGATAAAATTGATGGTGATAAACAGTTCATGTTTTCCTCCGTTTGATTATGCTTTAAATTAATACTTTTGTCTGTTTTTAAGCTCCTCATATAAAAGCTTATAATTATCATACCGCACCTGCGATATTTTCCCATCTGCAAGAGCTTCCTTCACGCCGCAGTCCGGCTCATTTATATGACTGCAGCCCTGAAACCTGCAATATGGCTCATACTCTACAAACTCCGGATAACATGTCCACAGATCTTCCTTTTCAAAGCCCGGCACATCCATCGAGCTGAAGCCGGGTGTATCCATGATATACGTGCCATCCTTTATCGGGATAATCTCAGAATGTCTGGTCGTATGCTTTCCGCGCTCTATTTTCTCACTTATATGTCCGGTCTCCATCTGCACATCATCCTGCAGACAGTTGATGATGGATGACTTGCCAACTCCCGAGGGACCTGCAACCGTGGTCGTCCTTCCCTCTAAAATGTGCTTTATCTCATCTATGCCCTCACCTGTTTTCGTGCTGGTAAAAAGCACTCTATAGCCAGCCGGCTCGTATATGCTTTTAAGCTCCTGCTGCTCTTTAGGTGTGATTAAGTCCTTTTTGTTGAAGCATATGGTAACCGGGACATGCTGGTACTCCATCATACACAAAAACCTATCAAGCAGGTTGAAATTAGGATCCGGCTTTGCGGATGCAAAAATAACCAGGGCCATGTCTATATTGGACACAGCCGGCCTGATAAGTTCGTTTTTCCGTGGCAGTATACGCTCGACATTGCCTATGTGCTTTTCCTCGTCGAGGACTGCTATGTCAACTGTATCGCCTACCAGCGGCTTTATCTTTTGTTTTCTGAAGGTGCCTTTTGCTTTGCACTCGTAGAGAGTGCCGCCTGTGGCAGTTTCTTTTGCTTCTTTGGTTTCTTCTACGTAGACGTAGTAGAAGCCGGCAATTCCTTTAATAATTTTTCCTGTCATGGTTTTCCTTGTGTGCTTTTGTATTTGCAGGAGTCACGCTTTCGGCGGGGATGCATGCCGCGCTTTGAGGTTGTGTGGGTGGCGGGGCAGGCATATATTCCTCTAAAAAAATATGAAGCCAGCCCCGGGCTCTCCTACGGACAGGCTATGGATTGCTCTGCCCTGTTTTTTCCTCGATAGGTTTATGGCACCCCGGGGCATTTCATATTTTTTCCTCGGAACACATGCCTGCCCCGCTTCCTTAGTTCCTCTCCGCGAGTTCAGGTTCTCGTCCGCGGGTTGGTGTGGTAGTGGGGTGCTATCCGGTGGCTTACTGTACTTCTACTGTTTCTGTCTTTGTCTGAACTTCACCCTCAACTTCATTTCCATCTCCATCCAATGATGGAACTGTATATTTCCATGTTACCGTTATTTTACCGGATGCACAATTCATTGTTCCGGATACTGAAACCTCTGCTGAAGTTACTGTTCCACTTGCGTATGTCTGTCCATCACTGCCTTTTAAGGTATATGAACCATCTACTACCTTTGCATTTTCTATTCCAAGTGACAATGTCTTATTTACGCTCTTTGATATCTGCTGCTTACCCTTACTGAGTGTAAGTGTGATTGTGGTGCCCGCGGCTACGGTTTCACCAGATTTGGTCTGGCTGATTACGCTGCCGGCTGGTACGGTGTCGCTGTACTGGGAGTCAGCATAGGTGTACTTGAGCCCTGCTCCTGCGAGGGCGCTTTCTGCATGTGACTGTGAGGCACCTACTACGTTTGGCACGGTGATTGGCTTTTGGCCCGGTGAGAGGGTGACTGTTACTGTGCTGCCCTTTGCGGCCTGTTTCTTTGCTGATGGTGACTGTGCTGTTACTACATCTGCTGCTACACTGTCATTGTAATCTCCATACTCGAAGGTGACACTAAAGCCTGCTGACTCGAGTGTACTCTTTGCCGAGCTCTTGGTCTTTCCGATTACACTTGGTATCTTGACCATCTCTGATGTATTATCACCTTTTCCTGCGATAACTACATTAATCTGTGAACCACGCTTTACTGTATCTCCGGCCTTGACATCCTGCTCAAGGATTGTGCCGTCCTTTTCATCTGACTGCTTTGTCTCAAATGCAAATACTGTGAGATCAAGCTTTAAACGGTCTACTGCCGTCTGAGCATCCTCCACTGACATGCCTCTGATGTCAATCATCTGGCCCTCTGTCTCAGTCTGTGTCTCTGACTCTGATTCAGACTCGGTCTGTGTCTGTGACTCTGTCTGCTGTGACTCTGAGTTCTTTTTACCGCCAAACTTAAACACTCCTGCCACTGAAAGTGCAAGATATATGATAACTATTACAATGATTACGGCTGTTACTATACCCATGATTGTGATTGCTTTATCCATCTTTGGATTTAAAAGCTTGCCGTCGTCATCGTCATCGTCTTCTTCGTCGTCATCATCGTCTAAGAGTGACTCATCATATTCATCATCGTCTTCATCGTCAGCATACTCATCATCATTATCTGCATCGGTATCATCATCGTTTAAGTCCTCTGCGACACCTCTGCCCTCTTTTATCTTGTCAAGCTCCTCCGGGCTTATAACCTTGGTCTTGCCACCGTCAACAAGTGGTGCTATTGTGACGAAATCTTCATCAGGATGCGCAAGAGAGCGCCTTATGTCTGTGAGAAGCTCCTCAATAGTCTGGTATCTGCGGTCCGGTGTCTTTTGTGTACACTTTAAGATGATTTTCTCAAAGCTGATTGGCAGATCCGGTGCGTAGATGCTTGGTCTTGCAATCTCCTCCTGTAAGTGCTGCAGTGCAACTGCCACTGTGGTATCACCGTCAAACGGCACACGGCCTGTAACCATCTCAAACATTACGATTCCCAGTGAGTAAATATCACTTCTGCCATCGACGAAGCCGTTTCTTGCCTGCTCCGGAGATGCATAGTGTACTGAGCCCATCACATCTGAGCTTATTGTATTTGAAGATGTAGCCTTTGCAATTCCAAAGTCTGTCACCTTTACCTTGCCATCTGTAGAAATAATGATATTCTGCGGCTTGATATCACGGTGGATGATATTTTTATTGTGAGCGGCCTCTATGCCCCTTGCCACCTGGATTGCAATACTTGCAGACTCCTTGAATGACAGCTGGCCCTTTTTCTCGATATAAGTCTTAAGTGTGATGCCCTCGACATACTCCATGACAATGTAGTACAGACCATTCTCGCTGCCTACATCATAGATATTTACGATATTTGGATGCTCAAGTCCTGCTGCTGACTGTGCCTCAGCACGGAACTTGGTCACAAATGAACTATCCTCCGAAAACTCCTGCTTTAAAACCTTTATAGCTACAAAACGGCTCAGTATATGGTCTTTTGCCTTGTATACATCGGACATGCCGCCTGCGCCAACCTTGCTTAGGATCTCATATCGATCCGATAAAAAACTTCCTATCTCTAACATCTGTTATTACCTCGTCTTAAAATGGTTTAATAATCATTACAGTGATATTATCGCGGCCACCGTTTGCATTGGCCATGGCGACAAGCTGTGACGCTGCTGTCTCGATATTATCATTTTGCCTAATAGTATCGCATATTTCTTCATCTCTCACCATATTGGTAAGTCCATCTGTACACAGAAGAATCCTGTCGTCCTCACATAGCTCGACCTCAAAGAAATCTGCCTCCACATGATCAGCTGCCCCGACAGCTCTCGTGATGATATTCTTGTCCGGATGAACTCTCGCCTGATCGGCATTTATCTCACCCATCCTGACCATCTCATCAACCAGTGAATGATCCCTGGTAATTTGTCTGATCTGCTCTGTGCCACCTACAATATAAAGCCTGCTGTCACCTATATTGGCCACAAAAAGCTTGTTTCCTATAATAGTTCCTACGACTAAGGTGGTACCCATTCCACGCTTAGCTTCATCCTCACGAGACTCAGCCACCAAAAGCTCATTTGCCTTGTTGATAGCCTCTTTGATGATGGATACCGGTTCATCCCCGGCATTTCTCGATACCGATGCAACCACACGCTCTATAGTGTATCTGGAAGCATAGTCACCGGCTTTGTGTCCTCCCATTCCATCTGCTACGATGAAAAGATTCGGAAGATTTCCTACTGCAGTGTCAGACGAGAAATAAAAATCCTGATTCATCTCACGAATAGCACCTGCATCCGTAATGGAAAACGTCTTCATCTAGTTTATTCCTCTCTCTTTATCTATATGCTTCTTGCGAAGCTGTCCACAGGCACCGTCTATATCTCTGCCCATTTCCCTTCTAATAGTAACATTAATTCCGTTTTTTTCAAGCCTATTTTTAAAAGCCTCTATAACACCCTTATTGGACTGCACGTAATCGCGCTCCTTTATCGGGTTTACCGGAATCAGATTTATATGGCAGTTCATGCCATGTACGAGTGCCGAAAGCTCTGCTGCATCCTCGGCTGTATCGTTCACTCCGCCTACCAGGCTATACTCAAAGGTGACTCTGCGGCCGGTCTGTGCAAAATAATATTTGCATGCATCAACCACATCATGTATATCATAGCTGTTTGCAACCGGCATGAGAGCTTTTCTCTTTTCCTGGTTGGAGGCATGCAGTGAAAGCGCCAGCGTGATAGCAAGCTTTTCAGCTGCAAGCTGTCTCATGCGCGGTACGAGACCACATGTGGAAACTGTCAGATTGCGCTGGCTGATATTGATTCCGTTTTCATCAGTGAGAAGCTCTATAAAGCGCAGCAGATTGTCGTAATTGTCAAGCGGCTCACCTGTGCCCATGACAACTACATTTGAGATGCGCTCTCCTATGTCCTTGCCTATCTGATAAATCTGGTCAATCATCTCAGACGGCCTAAGCCCCCTGACGAGACCGTCAAGAGTGGATGCACAGAATCTGCACCCCATCCTGCAGCCAACCTGCGAAGATATGCATACAGAGTTTCCATGCTTGTACTTCATAAGCACACTCTCTATGACGTTGCCATCGTCGAGTGCAAAGAGATATTTTCTCGTGCCATCGAGCTTTGACACCTGCACCTCCTCTTTTTTTAGCGAGATGAGTATTGCATTGTCCTTTAATACCTGTATGAACTTTTTTGAAATATTGGTCATCTCATCAAAGCTGTCCACATGCTTCACATGAATCCACTCATATATCTGCTTCGCACGGAATTTCTTCTCTCCGAGCGATATGATAAACTCTGTGAGCTCGTCCATATTCATTGATTTGATGTCAGTTAGTTGTTCTTTTATCTGTTCCATATCATTTTTATTAAGTCTGCATTTAACTATTGCTTTATAAATGTTTTTTCTTATTTGTTTTGCTTATTGTTTATTACTTCACTAATTATATCCTGAAATCTGGTTTCGTAATTAAAATTCATCATTTAAATCTGCATAAACAAATTCTTCTAATTCGAACCAATTTATATTTATTAATTCATGATTTATTTTAATATCATAATTTGCTTTTTATGAATCTTGCAATAAAGAATCCGTCACTTCCATGCTCACCGGGCAGTATCTGTTTCATTCCGGTGCCTTCAGCAAAGCTCTTATCCAGCTCAAACTCCGGATGCTTTTCAATAAACCACCTCACATTGTCCTCATTCTCAGCCTCATCTATCGTACATGTACTGTACACGAGCACTCCGTTTGGCTTCACGTATGTATGCACGGTATCAAGTATCTGTCTTTGAAGAGCGGCAAGCTCATCTACAGACTCAGGTGTCATCTTGTAGCGGATGTCCTTCTTTCTTCCGAGCACTCCAAGCCCTGAGCACGGCAGATCACAGATCAGTATATCTGCCTTTCCCGCAGAATCAGCATCAGGCACTGTGGCATCCCACACCTCTGCCGACATATTGTTAAGGCCATGCCTGTCTATATTTTCCTCAATCATATCGACCTTGTTATCGGTCAGGTCACGCGCGAGCACATGGCCGCTTCCCTGCAAAAGCTCAGCTATATGGGTGCTCTTGCCGCCCGGTGCTGCGCATACATCTATCACATAGTCGCCCTTCTTTGGAGCAGCCGTCTGTGCGACAAGCATTGAGCTTATATCCTGCACATAGAAAAGTCCGTCTCTGAAGCTCTGCAAGCCATTCAAATAATCAAATCCAGATATAACAAATGCATAATTAAGTTCATCAACCGCTGTGACCGTCACACCCTCTGCCTCAAGCGTCGCGCGAAGCTCATCCGGAGTACACCTGGTCAGGTTTGTCCTGATGCTAATTGTGCTCTTATTGTGAAAGGCCTTGAAAATCTCCTCTGCCTTCTTCTCTCCGTATGCCGCAACAAATCTGTCCACTATCCACTGTGGCATAGAGTATCGGATGCTTAAGGTATCAAACTGTACTGAATCTATATTTCTTGCAATATTTCTGAGTACACCGTTTACAAAGCCCGAAAGCTGTGCAAACTTATGCCTCTTTGCAAGCTTCACCGCCTCATTGCATACGGCCGAATCCGGCACCGCGTCCATGTACTTTATCTGGTAAACGCTCATGCGAAGAAGGTTTCTGATGAAGGGCTTCATCTTCCTTACCTTTGTCTTTGAAAAAGAGTCTATGATGTAGTCAAGCTGCAGCATATACTCGATAGTGCCGTCAACAAGCCTCGTCATAAAGGCTCTGTCCTGCTTTGACAGATACTGATACTTGTCAAGCACACTACGAAGCACGATATGTGAAAATGCTCCACGCTCATTAATCTCAATAAGCATCTCAAGGGCAAGCTCACGCGTATCTACAGAGTGCTCATTATGCGCTGTCACGTTTGATTTTGCCGGTCTGCCCGGTATATTATTTTTGTTTATTTGGCTATTTTTATTATTATGATTATTTTTACTATGATTATTTATCATGATGATGTTTCCGAATAGTTACATATACATTTAATTTTCTAACTAATATATCCAATTTGAACTGCCACCCTGTAAAATCACAGGCAAACAGCAGCTAAAACAATATCAGTCGTCCCGTCTGCGTCCGTTTGTGATAAGTATTATACGAAGGAGCTGTAAAATAGCAGCCGCCGCACTGGCTACATAGGTAAGTGCCGCTGACTTGAGCACCCTTCTTGTGTACCTAAGCTCGTCATCTGCAAGTATGCCCTGTGTACGAAGCATGACAAGCGCACGTCTTGAAGCATCAAACTCTACCGGCAATGTCACGAGCTGGAAAAGCACTGCTGCCGAAAACAGCAATATGCCTATATCAATAATAAGCCCTGACGAGCGTGTGTTAAATAATAAGCCGATAAGTATGACCGGCCATGCAAGCATTGAGCCAAAATTAGCTATAGGCACAAGTGCACTCCTGATTGAAAGAGGTGCATAGCTTTTTGCATGCTGTATAGCGTGTCCACACTCATGGGCTGCTACGCCAAGTGCTGCGACCGATGTGGCATTGTACACAGGATCAGATAAATTCACTGTTTTGGTGCGCGGATCGTAGTGGTCCGTCAGACTACCTGACACATGACGCACCTGCACATCATATATGCCTGCCGCCTGAAGCACTCTCTGAGCCACCTGCGCACCATTCATGCCTGACATGCTTCTTAGCTGTGAGTATTTATTAAATGTACCTTTAACTCTTGCCGATGCAATCATACATATCACTGCACCTATCACAACGAGTATATATGTCGGATCCCAGTAATAATATCCCATGTATCATCTCTGCTACTAAAAACATATACAAATGTGTATATGCTAGATGATTCGCTACAATCTCACGATTTGTAGTTACTGCTTCAATGTGTATGCTTTGGCGATTATAAACAATACGCTACTCACAAGTTCTTGTACACTCCACAGTCGTAAATTCCCGACTAAGCCATCGGTACATACCTATAAATCTGTCTCTTATACACATCTCCGAGCCCACGAGACCTCTCTAC
>ENA-OYXE01000265-OYXE01000265.1-human-gut-metagenome-genome-assembly--contig:-NODE-265-length-17222-cov-10.659579_pt1 | contig 17222 bp, 18 predicted proteins | sample MGYA00244175_ERZ653407 | MGnify/ENA primary metagenome ERZ653407 (study PRJEB26926, sample SAMN06165181) | human gut metagenome | biome: ENVO:00009003; feature: ENVO:2100002; material: ENVO:00002003... | reverse complement strand
GCGTCAGATGTGTATAAGAGACAGGGGTGAATCGGCGGCAAAATGAATCGGGTGTGTTGCGGGGCGGTACGTTCTTTCCAGGCAATCATCCGCTGAAAGTGGTGGTTCTCACGGTGAGAACCACCACTTTCAGCAAGATTTGGAATAAAGGGTATCATGGAAGTGTAGGCGCGTCAAGATGGTTTTGCAAAATTTATTGTGGTAAAGCGGTGGTAGTAGGACTTATTTGTGTAGTATGCTCCAAAAGCCATATTGTAACTATATGTTTCTTTGCAATCTACGGATGAAGAGAAGGAGAAGCTCTAAATCTGCGTCGGAAAGCTCTTGTATTCCCTCTGAGATGGCATCGATTAGCTCTGGTCGATCGTGGTCGCTAAAGAATTGCTCTGGAGTGATGCAAAAGTAATCACATATATTAAAGAATTGCGTCATGGATGGAAGTGCTTTTCCGGAGCTTATTCCTTGAATATAATTTTTGTTTTGTCCTAGCTCTAGGCTCATCTGATACTCTGAAACATTGCGTTTCATGCGAAGTTCTGTGATTCGTTGCCGAAGGAAGCTTGCATAGTCCACATTTTTTCACCTCATCAGAAAGCATACAGGGAATTGAATTTAAATGTTCCAGATAGAAAGCCTCGATTTGGTTAAAAACGGCTTGACAGTACAGAACTAATGTGGCAGAATAAAATAAAAGGTCGAATTGTACAGAAACATTCTGTCAATGGCATAGGAAAATTCCAGGCAGAAATTCTAATGGAAACTGCTGAAGGCGATTATAAAGAGGGGAAACGTCGATGGAATCAAATCAGGCACAAGTGATCCGTCAGGATCTGAGAAACTTTTCCGGCGCAGTGCAGAATATGGTGCAGGGGGTCAGAGCGGCATCTATTTCATGGGGAGATCAGAACTACCAGATGTTGTTTCGGTCGATTCAGGGACTTTCCATAAAGTCAAAACGTGTGCTGGATAGTGGCAACCGTGCAGCACAGGCGGCAGAACGGTTCTTTGAAATATCCCAAGAACAATACTGAGAAATAGTTCAGAGGAAACTGTATGACACAAGTTTCAGTAGAAGGTCTCAAAAAAGTAAAGCAGGCACTACTGGATTTCAAAAATCAAGCTGCGCCGATGTCCTATACCGTTACAAATCATAATCAGTCCTGTCAAAGCGATGCATCGAAGTCTGTGAATAAGACCAGGCAGACAGTCGAAGAACTGACGCAGAGGGTTAAAACTCTGGAAAATAAGATTCAGGAACTGGAACAGTCGATTCAGCAGAGCGAGAGAATGATTCAGGAACTGGAGCTACAGGGGAAGGAAGCACGTGAGACGATTGGAACGCTGGAACAGCGTGTAGCCAAAATTCAAGAGGAACTGCGGAAGATTGGAAACGTCTCAACAAGTGATGAAAATGGACAGAGCCAGATTGCACAGCGTATTCGGCAATTGAAAGCGGAATTACAGCGATGCCGTGAACATATTTCACAGATTCAAAATGCTGTAAGAGAAATGGAACAGGAGAAGGCTCGGCTTCAGCAGCAAGAGGAATGGCAGCGCAGCCAGAAAGCGCGTGCAGAGCAGGAACTTGCATCCCAGAAGAGACGGCTACAGCAGTATCAGGGTAAACTGGAACGTCTGCAACAGCAGATGAGCATTTTGTCCAGCGCACTGGGAGAGTATCAGCAGTCGATGCAAGTATTTCAGGCGCAGGCAGCACAGCAGGGGCAGGTCACGATGCAGTCTGTAGACAGTTGCATCCAATGCGTGGAACTTTATATGCAGTATTGCTAAGTAAATTCGATAGATAAATGAAAGGATGTGTTTCTTTTGGCAAGCGCACAAGTCAAGATTCAGGATTTGAAAAACGGAATCAATGCCTGCGGCGTATGTACACATGAATTGCAGCTTACAGCTCAGCAGCTCCAGCGTGATTATATGAGTGCTGGCTCTGGATGGAAGGATGAGCAGTACAAAAATCTTGGACAAATCGTCGAGGATAGCTGCACTGCAATTCTGCAGCCAATCCCCCAACTTGAAAGCTGTCAAAAGTGGCTGCAGGAGCTTGCGGCTTTGGTTGAAAAATATGAGACCTGATGTCGGTTTATAAAAAGGAGGTTGGATATAATGGCAATGAACGCATCCGTTTCTGCTATTCAGGACATGGAAAAGACGCTTGCGGATACAGTGCGTAATCTGGATACGCTCAGTGAAAAGATTAGCACGAATTTCCGTCCTTCGGCAGATTGGAACGATAACCAGGCGGTGGCTTACAATCAGGTGATGCAAAAGATTGCCCGGTTGGTCAAATCACCGACAGCGGACCTGAAAAAGCAACAGGAAAAGCTGAAACAACTGGAGGAACTGGTACGGAGTTATCAGAGCCACCAGTTTAATGGATAAAACAAAATCATTATGGAGGAATCAAAAATGGATCTGAACGATTTCACAAGTGCGGAAAACAAGAAAATGACGACGGAAAATGATATTCCGACGTTCAACCCTCCTATAGGTGATGCACCAAAGGTGGGAGTTGATGGTAAGAGCAAGAAGGCGCAGACTTTTACACCCCCTACGACATCCAACATGGATCCGGGATGCTACTACCACCCGGAAGAGAGGGTGGTAGGCCACTGCGCACGGTGCGGCAAGAATTTGTGCCGCTATTGTTGCGATTCCTTTGGTGTGACTGGTGGTGAATATGCAGGAAAGATGTTGTGCTATGACTGCACTACAAAGCTCGTGAAGGATAATGTGGAAGAACTGCAGAAAAACCATAATTATATCCATGGACAGTATACGCAGTGTCTGGTTGGATGTGCAATCGGTGGTGTGATTGGATTCATCTGGGGGCTGAGCGGTGGCATCATGGGTGCACTTCTTTATATGGTACTGTGTGCAGCGATCGGCGGCAGCGCGAGTAACTTTTTCCACCGCTTCATTGCAGCAATTCCGGGGTTCTTTGTTTCCACGGGAAACATGGTGATTTCGATTTGCGTCGGTCTGTTTAAATTTATCTTCTGTTTCTTCCTCTATGCGATTATGGCATTGTTTGAAACGGTCAAAAAGATTCTTTACTACCGCAATTATATGGCTCAGACGGCAGATTGTCTGGAAAAGGACAGTTCTGCCCTGCAGTGCATCCGGGATCGTATGGAATATAGCCGTGTGATGAATGAAAATCGCGGTATGAGTCTGGCAGATCTGATGAATGAAGGCAGCGAGCTGTACAACAACTCTTATGCTCGCATGGTTCAGGAACAGGGCGAGGAAAAAGCAGAGGCATTTGTCAGCAGATGCACTACTCAGATCGCCGAGAACGGCGAGATCATCCGCAGCTTTGCAGCCTGATCGCCTGGCAAGGACAAAAAATACTGTCGCGCCAAACGACTTGTTTCAGCAGGAGGTTAATACAGTATGGATAACAATGATGTGGTCGCTGCACGTCGTCGTGCATTGCAGGAAGCAATTCATAGCGGTGAAACCGTTATGGTCTCGCCCACGGGTCAGGTTCAGTTGCCGGGCGAATCGGATGATCCTACCCGTCCGGGAATTTCGGTCCCGCAGGGTAAGCTTGCTTAAGGCAGGAGGGAGTAACAATGGCATTTTACTGGTATCAGAGTGATCCCGACCTCTATCGGGCAGAAGTCCAGGCCATGAACAAGTTCTTTCCGTCGTTTACGATTCATCAGCTTCCTGATGGTTCCGGCAGACTGTACTGGCGTGGCAAAGTGCAGCCCGCTGGTCCGGACGGTATGGTCTGGGATTTGATGCTGATTTATAAAAATGATCATCCTCATGCAGGCGCATCGGAATATGGCGGTTCGATCCAGATTCTTCCGGTACAGCCGCGGCTGAAGGATATAGCGACCCGCATGATGCCGATCCTTGAGGAAACATATGGCAGCTACGAAAATTGTGTAAGACATGGCTTCGGTCTTGGTCTGCCGCATATCTATCGGGATAATTTCGGACGTAATGAAGAATATTTTATTTGTACTGCAGATCCGAAATACTTCAAGACGGGTATGACACGTTCGACTTCAGCTGCATCCTCTCTCAGCTGGGCCTGTAAATGGATCCTTCTGTGCGAAATGTGGATGAATGGCGAAATCAGCGATGATGTTGCGCTTGAAGGCAATTATTGAGTATTGAAAAACACTCATCACTCACGTCGGTGGGTGATGAGTGTTTTTGTTTCGAATGAGGTGTGAACAGATGGAAGTGGTCTTTTCGCAGCGGGCGATAGCGGCAGTCATGGCAGAGACGGCAGAAAAGATACAGACAGAAACGGGCGGTCTATTCCTTGGCAAAGTGATCGGGGATACATGGTATGTTGTGGAGTCCATCGACCCCGGTCCGAATTCGATTTTTGAAGTCGCATATTTTGAATACGATCAGCCGTATGTCCAGCACCTGATTAACAAGGTCGCTGCAATTTATCAGGAACGGTTGGAACTGATTGGGCTGTGGCATCGTCATCCGGGGTCTTTTGACCAGTTCTCGGGGACGGACGATCAAACTAATCACGTCTATGCGTCCATGCGGCCGCAGGGAGCAATCTCGGTTCTGGTCAATCTTGATCCGGATTTCCGTATGACGGTCTATCATGTGGGACAGACATATCGGAACTATCGGCGCATTTCCTATGAGATAGGAAATGAACGGTTTCCGCAAGAGCTTCTAAAGTATCGTTCGGTAGAAGATTCACTTGCTCTTATGCGGCGGAAATGTGGTCGTTCTGAAGCAGGAGGAACATCCAACAAAAAATCCATCGAGAATTTCATGGAAGAAGTATCGTCTTACCTTGATATGCAGATTACCGCACCGGCTATGGGCATGAAGCAAGTGGTCTCGGAGGAACAGATGACTCGGATGCTTGATCTCTTGTATGCTGATTTGGAATTTTTGCAGGAGAAAAATATCTCTGTTCGGGTCAGATGGAATGAGAATACATTATGGCTTTTGCCGAAAAGCAATAACGAGAACGAAGCTGTGCGTTTTACAGACCTGACGGAAAATAAAATGCTGGGAGCATGGCGTGAAAAGGTGTTTTATTATCATTCCGGAGATTTGGAGAAAGCATGGAATGATGCACATGACACATCAGATGGCAAGTCACCGAAAGAAAATGGGCGAATGGAGGAAATTGCCAGACGTATTGTTATGTTTGGCGTGAGAAAGGGTAATTGATATGCTGGAAAATTTTTTTGGGGAAGAAATAGAAAAGACGGTATTCCTTTCGGCGGCGCAGATGAGGGAAGCACACCCGGGGCCAGTGAGAGGAAAATATTTCAAGGACACTGCTATCTTCAATATTTTTCCGCCGGAGCTCTCAGAGCGTGGGGAGTTTTTGGGGCAGATCCTTCCGGAAGGCTTTGAGCCGAACGCCAAAGGTTTTTGCGGGGTCGCAAGACAGGAAAAAATTCAGTTCTATTTTGACGGAAAACCAATCAATGCGGAACCCTATGAATTGCACCAAAATATATTTTCCCGCAACAAAGGTATTTTAGAAACGGATAAAATGGATCACAAACGGGCAGTGATTCTGGGGTGTGGATCAGTTGGAAGCCTCGTAGCAATGGAACTTGCCCGGTCCGGTGTGGGCCATTTTCTGCTTGCTGACCCGGATGTAATGGAATACCACAATATCTGTCGGCACCAGTGTGGTATTGAGGATGTCGGAGACCTTAAGATAAATGCACTGAAGCGTAAGTTGCTGAATATCAATCCTCAAATTGATGTGCAGATATTTGAGGGAATCGTTCAGAACATTCCAAAGGCCGTGCTGGATGATTTTTGTGTAAAAGGGGAAACCGTTTTTGTGGGCTGTGCAGATAACCGTGGAGCAGATGTCTACGCAAACCGCATAAGCATTTATTACGGAGCGGCATTTCTCTCGGTCGGATTCTGGGAGCGTGCCTATGCCGGAGAAATTTTCTATCATATCCCGGACAGGGGAATGCCCTGCTACGCATGTGCTTTGGGCGAGGGCACGGAACTTTCGGCACGGGTGCAGGCAAACCATCATGTTTATTCCAATCAGGAGAATATTGAGGGAGTCCGCTTTGAGCCGGGCATCTCAGTGGATATCAATTTTATCACCTGCATCGGAGTGAAATTGTGCCTTGATATCCTGAACATGACGGAGCCGGGCTACCGGCCTCGTTTGCTGAACGATCTGAAGCAGTACACACTGGTGTGCAACACGAGCGACCCGGAGATCGGCGGGGAAATGGTAGAGATATTCAGCTATCCTTTGCAGGTCACCACCTCGCTCAAGGTGGGTTTCCATTCGGAAAAGTGCCCAGGACAGTGTCGGTATGAAATCGAAGATCATTAAGATGTCTTGAGAGAGAGGAGAACACGATGGATGCTTTGACGCAGGCAGAAGTATTTGCTCTGATCGGGGAACTGAATGGTTTCATTGAAAAATGGGACCCCCGGCTCGTCACGCAGGAAAGAGAATATCAGGCAAAAAGAACGAGAATCATCGCAGAAAACAATGCGGAAAAGACGCGCCGGGAAAAGGCTTACAAACAGGAATGTGAGACACTGTCACGTCAGTCGGCCAAAATGATTGAGGATGCCCAGAAGATCCTTGAAGATGTGGATCAGATGGATCAACAGCTGATGAGTTCTGACAAGTACTACAGCAAGACCAAAACACGTAAGGAAGCCGAACTGGCGGGTGTGGAAAGCCAGGCATACAGAAACTATACTGCATTGATGGAAGGCATCGAGGCAATCCGCAGAGACTATGGCCAGATTTCAAAAAAATATCGTGAGTCCATGCTTCCTTTTCTGATCAACGATCTGCACTTTTTGTTTTCGGCACAACGCAAGAAAGACTACGAAAGCCTTATTGTGCTGAGAAATACGGTGCATAAATTTGTGAATGAGGTCAGTGAACTGCTGCCGGAAATTACGCAGGATGAGCTGACAATGAAAAAGGAAGCGTTCGAGCAGGACCAAAAGACTCTGGCGCTCAATTTCCTGTCTACGATTCAGGAGTTTGATAATCAGGAGAGCATCAAGAACAAGAGCGATGAAAAACAGCTGCAGAGAGAGCTGGATGAACTGTTCCCGCAGGAATTTGTTGATTTTCTGGCGCAGACGGGAATGGATTATGAATCGCGCAGAGTGAAAGTGAACAGCGGGAAAAACTTTGCAGATGGAATCCTCTGGATGAGCTTTACGGATTATCCTCTTTTGCTTCTGGTCGAGAATAAAAAGCTTTTGTCCCTTCTGAAAAAGCGCTGTGCCCATATGATGGTTAACGATGTGATCCGCTTTCCGCTTCCGATGGCATGTAAAGGAGCTGAACCACTCCTTGTGATGTCGGACGCTCGTTTCCCGGAAAAGGCAAAGCAACTGTCGCATGCATGGATGTTTGGTGTTCTGGCTAGCAGCCCTGTGGCAAAGTTGGAAATCACGGTGATCGATCCTGAAAACCGTGGAACCAGTGTCGGACCTTTCTTTGATGCTCGCAAGCGTCTGCCAGAACTGTTCGGTGAAAAGATCTGCTTTACGGCAGAGGATATCGCTACACAACTGGCGCTGTTGAACGAAGAAATCGAGACGACCCTGATGGACAAACTCGGAACAGAGTACGACAGTATTTTTGACTATTCAAGGGAACACCCGGAAGAGACCCTGCGAGTCCGCTGCCTCGTGATGTATGATTTCCCTCGCAATATCAGCGATTCGATTCTTACGGATGTGCGCAATATTCTGCGTAATGGCAGCCGGTGCGGCATTTATACAATGATCATTTGCCCGCCGCCGCAGCCAGGCACACGTCAGGAAAGCTACCGGCAGATGCTGCAGACGATACAGCCTCTAACAGCGGTCATCAAGCAGGATCAGCAGAGCTTTTCGGAGCGCGGCTTGCCGTTGCTTTATCATCTGATGCCGGATAAAGCCGGTTTCGACCGCTTCTTCAGTAAGTATATGCTTATCTTTGAGGGAATGCAGAACCGGGGCATTGCGTTCTCGCCGTTTATCCGCAAGCTGGTCGAAGCGAAAGATGATGCAGAGCTGGATGTTTCCATTCAGAACCTTACTGAATGGAAACAGATATCTCAGGAGCCATTTGATCAACAGTCGGCAAGTACAACTTTCCCGGAGTTGTTCTGCATGGGCCAGATCGCTTATCCGGCCGAAATCTTTGATGAAAGCATCGGCTATAAAAAAATCGTGCGTGCTTTCCGCGCGGAAACACCGGGTCACTCTATTGATATGAGCCGTGTGGAATTGCCGATGATGTTTAATCTCCATCATCCACTCAATCTGGAGGTAATCGGAGCTGAGGCGCAGCACGATAATATGCAGAGTGCAGCATATCGCGTAATCTGGGGCTTCCTTCGGAAGTGCCCGGCATCCAAAGTGCGCTTCTGTATCTTTGATCCGAAAGAGGGCGGCGGAAGTGTCCGTATGTTGTCCAACTTCGTCAATAAAATGCCGGATTCCTACAAAAGGGCTGTCACGCAGATGTCCCGGACAGAAGAATTGCTGAGCTGTCTGAAAGAGCTGGAAGGACAGACGCTTGATTTTATCCGTGACCGCCCTGATTATGATGATTTGCTGGATTATAATGCGCACAATCCAAGACGTACAGAAGCGATTACATTGCTCATGCTGTATGATTTCCCGTTGAATGCGGACGCTCGCTGTCTGGAACTGCTGTCCTCTGTTATGCAGAAAGGAAACAGGTGCGGCATCTATGTCGTTCTGTGTCGGAATACTGCGGTCGAGGTGGCAAGCAGCTATGACCACATAGACGAAAAACTGGCCGAACTGGAAAAGAATTGTGTCCAGATCGAATGTAAAGAAAACGGCTTTGCTCTGCTGCCGTATCATCTCTCGGTCCGTTTGATCGAAAAACCCGATGCCGGACAGTTGGAAAAATTTGCGGTAGAATATCACAAGGCAGTCGAAAAACTGAGCGTTCAGAGCATCCATTTTGAAGAAATCCTCCCGCCGGAACCGTTCCAGGGCAGCACAGCCAAGGTACTGAAGCTGCCGATGGGCATCGGCGATGGCGATTCGGTCGTGAGCATGGTGTTTGGCGAGGGCACTTCGCATCATGGCCTGATCGGCGGTGGTACGGGTGGCGGCAAATCGACCCTGCTGCATACGCTGATTATGAGCAGTATGATGAACTATTCGCCGGAACAGCTCAATTTGTATCTGATGGATTTCAAGGGCGGTACCGAGTTCAAAATCTATGAATCGGAGCGGTTGCCGCACATCAAGCTGCTGGCGCTGGATGCACTGCAGGAGTTCGGCGAGAGCATCTTGGAAAATCTGGTCCAGGAGATGGCGAATCGCTCGGATATATTCAAGAGATCCGGTGGATATACAAAGCTGGAAGACTATGTTACCAATACCGGAAATAGCATGCCCCGTATCCTTGTCATCATGGATGAGTTCCAGATTTTGTTTGACAGCGGAACAAACCGCAAGGTGGCAGAGCGGTGCGCAAATCTGGCGAAGAAGATCGTTACGGAAGGACGTTCCTACGGCGTGCATCTTCTGATGGCGACTCAATCCACCAAAATCATTTCGACCCTGACGCTGGATCGTGGTACGATCGAGCAGATGCGTATCCGTGTCGGCCTTAAATGTGGCGAAGATGATACTCGTTATCTGTTTGGTGATACCCATTGCTCGGATGCAATGAAAAAAATGGAAGGACCCCGCGGAACCGCTGTGCTGAACGAAGACTACACAGAGAACAATCCGAACGTTGGCCTGCGGGTCGCTTTCTGCAATGATGAAACCAAAAAGTATTACCTGAAACAGATCAGTGAGAAGTTTGCGGATTCTCCCTGCACGATGCAGGTGTTCGAGGGCTCCCGCACTGTGCCGATGCTGGACTATCTTGCTGCACGGTCGATCGGTATTGCCGATACCAGCACGGTCACTGTGCATATGGGCGAAAAAATTAAGGTGGATGACCCGTTTGAACTGACGTTTGACCGCAAGAAACAGCATAATGTCCTGATCTGTGGTTCCAATGATGAACTGATGGATCGGACGGTCAATCTGTTCCTGCTCTCGGCTGCGCTGAACCGCAGGGCGTGTGTGTACTGTGTGGATGGCGACAGCATCGTGGGAGATGACCGCTGCGGAAGTTTTTATCAAAGCCTCGAGCATGGTGTAGCAGAACTGCACACTGCACATACCCGTTCAGATATCGTACAGTTTGTCCATGACCTTTACGAAAAGTATCAGCAGCGCAAAAAGAAAACAGGTGGAGATACGGTGCTGTTTGTCATCAAAAATCTGCAGTTCCTGGATCTGATGCAGACGATGCTGCTGGGTGACCGGGTCGATGAGGCGGAGTATATAGAGTTTCCAGCAGAACCCAAAGCAGTGGATGTCCCGCCGACTGTGGTGGAAGATCCGACGCTTGATCTTCTGGCTGGATTCTCTGCAGAACCGACGGATTCCCCTGTCGAGCCGACGGGATTCTCCACGAAGCCTGCGGATGACGATCCCTTTGCCGCACTGCTGGCTCAAGTGCCGTCTCTTACTGCGGATGTGGCTCCGGCAGAATCGCAAAATGTAGAGGAAAGAGATCCGTTTGCGGATCTGATGGCATCGTTCTCCAGCATTGGCGCAGACTCTTCCTATACTTCTGCTCAGCCTGCCTCTGGGGTGCTGGGAAATGCTAGCGAAAAATTGCAGAAACTGATTGCAGACGGTGCAGCCTATGGCATCCACTTTATCATCTGCTCCAGCGATTATCAGACGGTAAAGGAATCTATGCACTTTGGCATGAACATTTTGAACAAGTTCAGGGAGAGAATCGTGTTTGCGTTGAGTGATTCGGATGCATTCAATCTGATCGATAACGTGAATGTTTCCACGCTGCATGACAATACGGTTTACTATACAAATGGTACTACTGATACATTCCAGTTCAAACCGTATGTCAGCCCTGCACCAGAGCAGGTCGAAACTTTCTGCAGCGAGTTGTTGCCAATGTAAAGGGTGATTCGTGATGACAAACGTAAACTCATCTGCGGTTCGTCATGCATTGAACCAGACAACTGCTGCGCGGGAAGCAATCGGGTATTTTATTCAAAGAATCCTGCAGCAGTTTAATAAAGTCAATCATAGCTGGAATGACCAGCAGTCCAGAAGACTTTATGCAATCGTACTCGACAGCGTCACAAGTCTCCGAGCCAGCTATGGTGAGCTGCGTTCACTGGAAGAATCCCTCAAGAAAACACTTGACACAGTCGAGAAGTATGAGCAAATCGGACGTGCTACACGAACAACGGCAGCAGCGGCTGCTTCAGTAGCATCTGCAGGAACAAAAACAGCTGCCAGCATACGACCGAGCATCAAACAGGACAAGCCTTTCTCCTCCCCCAAATACAATGCGATCCTTGATCAGCGCTATGGGAATGCTGTTCCGGCTGCAAGGAAGGTCTTTGATTTGTTTGCAGAAAAGCTATGTATCCTCAACGGCGATTATAGCGGACCGGAGCCAAGCCATTACTCGCCTGCCGAGCACGGCGTTTATTACAATGCAGCAGAGGATGAGAAGAACGTGCGAGGGGCGGGTGCTACATACTACCACGAACTGGGGCACATGATTGATCATGTATGCATGAGATATCAAAATTTGATGTCGGAAAATGCTGCGTTTCACCATGCGTTGGTCAGTGATGGACAAAGGTTAATTCAATGCTATAATAATTCTACCCCGGAACAGAGGAAAAGAGCTGTGCGCAATCTTTGCGAGGGAGCGTGGCACAGCTGTTCGGATCTCGCAAATTTTGCTACCAATGGCCATGTTCGTGGTGGATGGGGTCATAGCGAAGAATACTGCGCAAGAGCATGGGCCATGGAGCATGAGGCGTTTGCACACTTTTTTGAAGCGAGTATGGGCGATAGCATCAAGCTGCAACGGCTGACCAAACTTTTCCCCAATTCGGTAAGAGTATTTAACCAGATGCTCGACGCGATCATTAAGAATGCAGAACCCTATGACCGTGAGCAGCGTGAACGTGCCATCTGGGAAGAACGTTGACAAAAGGCAAAAAGGAGGCCGGACAGAGTGACTGTTGAAACTTTAGATGATCTTTTTTCGGACGATTCTATGCCCCAAACTGCTGTGGATGAGGAATTGTTTGAACTGTGTACCAAATTTGAAAATGCATTTCATCAATGCATCCCACGTGAAATGATGCCTTTGTGGGTAACGGATGAGAAACTGAAGGAGGCCATCAGGAACTGTTTGCAGCAGAAAAACGCAGACATCCTCGGAGTACTTGGAATTGAAATTTCAGAAGACAGCATCTATTAACAGAATCAATTCTCTGCTCCGAAAAGCAGCCGTTGTTTTTGGTTAGCTTGAGCGATTTAAACAGGGCTGTTGCAAAACAGCCAAAACAAAAAAATGAGATGGACTTCCCCGAAAAAGGTTGCCTGTCTCATTTTTTTGTTGTACTCCGAAACTGCAATTAACCAGATACAACAAGGACGGGATGTCCATTACTGCGCCATCAGTGATTATAGACCAAGAAGAACAGATGCTCACCAGCTTATGGCGAAAACCATAGGTCGGTGGGTATCTTATTACAAAAAGAAGTAAATGCTGTTCGTTGATTTCATTATTCTATTGCACTTCATTGCAAAATGTGGTATATAAATTATACGAAACATTGCTTTGGAAGAACATTCCACCGTTCAATGATGTATAAATAGGAGGTGCTTGCCATGACTGCCGTGATCTATGCCCGCTATTCCAGCGACAACCAACGCGAAGAATCCATTGAAGGTCAGATCCGGGAATGCACCGCCTATGCGGAAAAGAACGGCTTCACGGTGGTGAAGCATTACATTGACCGTGCCATCTCCGCCAAGACCGATAACCGCCCGCAGTTCCAGCAGATGATCAAGGACAGTGAGCGTGGCATCTTTGACATCATCATTGTCTGGAAGCTCGACCGCTTTGCCCGAAACCGCTACGACAGTGCCCGGTACAAGACTCAGCTGAAGCGAAACGGCGTGAAACTGGTATCGGCAACGGAAGTCATTTCGGCTGGCCCGGAGGGCATTATTCTGGAATCGGTGCTGGAAGGCTACGCCGAATACTACTCGGCTGACCTGTCTGAAAAGGTCGTGCGCGGCATGACCGAGAACGCTCTCAAGGGCATTTATAATGGTGGCACGATTCCGTTCGGCTACATGATCGATGAGACCCGGCATTACCAGCCCGACCCGTTGTTGGCTCCGTATGTGGAGCAGACGTTCCAGAAGTATGCGGACGGTGCGACCATGACTGACCTGCGGGATTGGTTAAAGGCACACAACATCAAAAATTCAATGGGCGGGGAGATGTCCTACAATACGATTCAGCGGATGCTGAGTAATCGCCGGTACATCGGCGAATTGCGTTTGCGGGATGTGGTACAGCCCAATGCAATCCCGGCGTTGGTATCGGAGGACTTGTTCAACAAGGTGCAGGAAAAGCTGGCGAAAAATAAAAAGGCCCCTGCCCGTCATAAGGCAGAGGAAAGCTATCTGCTCACCACCAAGCTGTACTGCGGCAAGTGCGGTGCACTGATGTTCGGAGAAAGCGGTGTCAGCCACACCGGGAAAATGTATACCTACTACAAGTGTGCTGCTGCCAAGAAGAAAAAGACCTGCGATAAAAAGGCCGTGCGGAAACAGTGGCTGGAAGATCTGGTGGTCAACGAGACCATGAAGCTGGTGGAAGATGACGCTTCCATGAATGCCATCATTGCCAAAGTCATGGAATTGCAAAATCAGGAAAGCACGGATTTGCCCATCTATGAAAAGCAGTTGAAAGAAACGGAAGCCGGCATCACCAATATGCTGAACGCTATCCAGATGGGCATTCTGACCAGCTCCACCAAGGAGCGGCTGGAAGCGCTGGAAGAACAGCGGAAGGAACTGCAAGCCCGCATTGCAGAGGAACGGCTGGCTAAGCCAAAGATGAAAGAGGAGTTCGTCCGGTTTTGGCTGCTTCGCTTCCGCAAGCTGGACATGACCCAGCCGGAGCAGCGGCAGGCACTGGTGGATACCTTCATCAATGCCATCTATCTCTACGATGATAAGGTACTTATTACCTTTAACTATAAGGAAGGTACAGAGACGGTCGCTTTCGGGGAAGCCGTGAAAGCGGAGAAAAGTTCGGATATGAGTGCGCGAGGTGCACCAGAAAATGCCGTGAAATCGAAAGATTTCATGGCTTTTTTGTTTTGTAAGCCATGGCTGCACGGTTTCTGCACGGTTTTTGCACGGTCGGTGTTTTCCATGTCCGATTATGTAGGGCGCTGTATTGCATTGCAATCAGTGCCCTTTTTTGCATCAGGTGAGCAGTGCCAAGCGCAGCTTTGCCTTCATTTCCGGGTCGGCATCCTTGAGCAATTCCAAAAGAGCCGTCATGGAGATGGTGGGTTCGCCTGCGGCGGGTACAGCCTGCGGGCTGGAGGTGTCGGGCTTGGCATAGAAGCCGCTTTCAAACTTCTTGCCCAGCTCCACACGGGAGGACTGCTGGATATGGGCGTAGGTGTTCACCAGCATATCCGCACTGGCGTGACCGGTAGTCCCCTGCACCGCCTTGATGTCACCGCCGGAGATCATCAACTGGTAGGTGGCACTGGAATGCCGCAGACCGTGAAAGACGATGCGGGGGAACTCCGGGTGTGCATCCTGCCATTTCAGGAACTTTTTACGGATGAGCACCGGCTCCACCGCCAGACCGTTGGGCAGCCGCAGCAGCATCCCGCTGTTACGGTACCGCTCCGGGTCAAGGGCTTCTTCCCGTTTCAGCCGTTCCAGCCACTGCTTCAGCTCCTCCCGCAGGGCGGCGGTCATGAAGATGGTGCGGCAGGAGGCTTCGGTCTTGGTGTCCTTCAGGATGAGGGAGGTCTTGCTGCCCTCCAGCTTGTCCGGGAAGATGCGGAGGATGCAGCCCTTGTCCACCTGTGCCAGCGTGTCCTTCTGCACCCGCTGCATGGAACGGTTGACGGTGAAGGTGCCCATGCCGTTGGCGGCATCAAAGTCGATGTCCTCCGGGGTCAGACCTGCCACCTCCCCTTCCCGCAGCGCACCCACCAGCGTCAGGTGCACCGCCAGATGCAGGATGGGGTCCTCCATGCTGTCCAGCGCTGCCCGCATCTCCTCCACCTCCCAGATGCTGCGCTCTTGGGTGGTCTTTTTGGGCGCTTCCACCGGGACGGGGCTTTTGATGAGGATGCCCCACTCCACCGCCAGCAGAAAGGAGTTGTGCAGCAACTGGTGGACTTCATGGAGGGTAGTGCCGGAGAGGGTGCGCTTCTGCTGCTTGGGCGAGAGGTCTCGCCGCTTGCCGCCCACATACTGCCCGCAGGGGGTCTTGCTCAGGGTGTCGTACAGGGCTTCGATGTGGTAAGGCCGCAGCTTCTGCATCTGCATCTCCCCGATATAAGGGATGATGAGGTTCTGGATGAGGGCCAGATTGGACTGGTAGGTCTTGGGTGCCCACTTGTGCTTGCTGCACTGCTTGGGCAGCCAGTCCATCAGGAACTCTGCCACCGTCACCGTGGACGGAATCAGAAAATTGCCTGTTGCCAGCTCGTGCTCGATCTGCTTCTGGCGTTTCACCGCCTCCTCTTTGGTGGGAAAGCTCTCCCATTTGTCGCAGCTCTTGCCGTGCTCGTCCTGATAGGTGTAGCGGACACTGTAAGAGCTGCCGCGTTTCGTGATATATGCCATAGATTTGCCTCCTTATCAAGCTGCCCGGTAGAGCCACGCATCGAAGCTGTCTTTCGGGATGCGGATGCTTCCGCCTGCCCGCAGGACACGGAACTCGGTGGTGCTGTTGCACAGGTTGTAGGCGGCACGCTGGCTGATGGCCAGCATCTGCGCGACCTCCTTTACCGTGTACACCAGCTTTGTGGTCTCAGGGCTGTTGGTCGGAGACTTGACGGCATTGGTTCGAGTGACCACCTCCATTGTAGCCGGATCAGAGTCCGACTGCAAGAACTTTTTCGTATAATCCAAAGATTTCACATTCTCGTACATTTTATTACACATAGGCATTGCTCCTTACTTATCATGGCGCATCACAGGCTCCTGCGTGCGGTTCTCATAGAATCGAATGACTTCCGGCGGGATGCTGTCCAGCGTTTTCAGGACGGCTTCATAGTCCTGCCGCAGCTTGGCATCCTCCAGACGCTTCAAGACGCTCCCTTCCTTCGCTTTGTCCAGCGAGGCAGAGAGCGTCTTGTTCTTCTCTTTCAGCTTTTCGTTTTCGGCGGCGGTCTTGGTGAAGGCTACGTTGTACTTTCGCAGCTGGTCCTTCATCCGTGCTACGTTGGGGATATAGCTGTCCAGCACCTTGCTGATCTCCGCCGCACGGCTCTTGCCGTTGAAGGGGGTGATGCCCACCAACAGGGCATCCAACTGCTCCTTCTGCTTGGTCAGTTGGGTCATCTCCTTGAAGATGCGAGGCGGGATGTGCTCCCGCCCGGTCTGGCTGGCACTTTCGCCCCGTTCCAGCTCCGGGTACTGCTTGACCATGTGCTGCCAGAACTCGTCCTGCCACTTCACAAGGTTCTTGCGGTTGCCGATGATCTCTTTCGCGCTCAGCCGTCCGTCAGCAGTCAGGGGCACGAAGCAGAGGTGCAGGTGGGGCGTTTTCTCGTCCATGTGGACAACAGCAGAGAGAAAGGTATCCGGGCGCTGCCTGCCCTCCAAAAATTTCAGGGCGTACGCAAAGTACGCTCTGATCTCCCGGTTGGTCTTATCCTTGAAAAACTCCGGGCTGGCGGTGACGAGAGCTTCTACCACCCGCACGCTGTCCTTGCGGACACGGCAGTGGGCGGCAGCTATCATGCGGTCAGCTTCTTCCCGGTACCTGCCCTGCGGCTGCACCAGATGGAGGTTGTAGCGGCTCCGGCTCGTGTCGATATCCGGGTTGCTGGCGTACTGCTCCTTGGTGCGCTCGTTGTGGGCTTCAATGGGGCTGATGGCAGGCCCCTTGTACTTTTTGAACCTTAAAATGCCGTATTGGGCTTTCATAGATCACGCTCCTTCTTGGGGTGTACAAAAAATCTGTACGGACTTCAAATAACCTGTACGGTCTGTACGACGTACAGAAATCCAAAATACAAACGATAACACGTTTTAATTTGCTTCAATTCGCCGTACGGGTGCGTACAAGTACAGACCGTACAGGTTGTACGAACTTCTTC
>ENA-OYXE01000262-OYXE01000262.1-human-gut-metagenome-genome-assembly--contig:-NODE-262-length-17376-cov-7.762889_pt1 | contig 17376 bp, 14 predicted proteins | sample MGYA00244175_ERZ653407 | MGnify/ENA primary metagenome ERZ653407 (study PRJEB26926, sample SAMN06165181) | human gut metagenome | biome: ENVO:00009003; feature: ENVO:2100002; material: ENVO:00002003... | reverse complement strand
GAGATGTAGAGAGGTCTCGTGGGCTCGGAGATGTGTATAAGAGACAGAATTTGTGATATAACTATTAAAAGTGACATATAGAAGGAGAAAATATATGGTAGTTGACTTACAGGAATCAAGAAAACAGATAGATGAGATTGACAGACAGATAGTTGAACTTTTTGAAAAAAGAATGGATGTTGCAGCCAATGTTGCCGATTATAAAATAGCAACGGGAAAAGCTGTATTTGATAAAGAAAGAGAAGAACAGAAAATTGATACACTGAGACATCTTGCACATTCGGATTTTAACAACAAATGTGTGGCAGAACTTTTTACACAGATTATGGCAATGAGCCGCAAATTCCAGTATTCAAAGCTTGAGATGAGAAAGTCGGATTCCAGGTTAGAACCATACGACATTGTTGATGATATAAGACGTGACAATATTAAAGTTGTGTATCAGGGCGTACCGGGAGCATACAGCCATGAAGCAATGCTTAATTTTTTCGGCAACGATGTGAGAAATATGAATGTAGATACTTTCAGGGAGGCTATGGAAGCTGTGAGTGACGGTGTGGCGGATTATGCCGTTATACCGATAGATAATTCTTCAGCAGGAATGGTTAATGATACTTATGATCTTTTGCAGGAATTTAATAATTACATAGTGGGAGAGACTTATGTGAAGATAAGACATTGCCTCCTTGCAAAGCCGGGGGCGACACTTAAGGACATAAAGTGCGTATATTCCCATCCTCAGGGCCTTGCCCAGTGTGCCGCATTTCTTGACAGACATAAGGACTGGCACCAGAAAGCATATCTTAATACAGCAATGAGTGCCAAAAAAGTTGCCGAAGACAATGACATTCATCAGGCAGCAATAGGTTCTGCAAATTGTGCCGATGAATATGGTCTTCAGATTCTTGAAGATGGTATTAACTCATCGGCATGCAATACCACAAGATTTGTAATTGTCAGCAGAAAAAGAGAATTTATTAAAAATGCCGACAAGGTAAGCGTGTGTTTTGAAGTTCCGCATAAATCGGGAAGTCTTTACAATGCGTTATCACATATTATGTTTAATAATCTTAATATGACTAAAATAGAGTCAAGACCTATACCTGAGCATAACTGGGAATTCAGATTTTTTGTGGATTTTGAAGGAAATCTTGCAGACCCCGGCGTAAGAAATGCTCTGAGAGGTATATCGGAAGAGTCGAATTATTTGAGACTGTTAGGAAATTATTAGGAGGCATTATAATGAACAGTTCAGAATTATTATTATACAAAAATCCGGAAAACCGCGAGGTTTTTGATTGCATGCTAAGGATAGCTTCAGAAGAATTTGAAGGACTTGACGTAAAAAAAACGGCAGGACGGATTGTGTCGCATATTCTTGAAGTATCGGAAAAAATGGGATTTAACGGAAATTTATGGCAGGACTATCTTGCATATAATCTTGCAAATGATGAGAATTCTTACAGTCTTTCCTGTGAAAGAAGGGGAAGAATGGAAGGCAGCATTAACAAAGCAGCATTGCTTGATATGGCTGTGTACAGAGAACTTTTTAATACGGATTTAAGTGGGACTGACGCTAAATACGGCACATTTTTATCCATGCTCATCGGATTTGAAAACAATAATGAGGGTGAAAAATACTATAATAAAAGAATAAGAAACAGGATAATTAAACTGGCAGAGGAACTTTCCGGCGCAGCGGATGACAATACATTTTTAAATACCGTATGTGATTTTTATAAAGATGCAGGTGTCGGATGTATAGGACTTTTTAAGGCTTTCAGGGTAGGACATGATGACAATGACAGACCTGTAATCACTCCTGTTATAAGTGTTGAGCACAAATATCTTAAAGACCTCATAGGATATGATATACAGAAAAAGAAAATAACGGACAATACGGAGGCATTTCTTGCAGGAAGTAAAGCTAATAACGTTCTTTTATTCGGTGACAGCGGAACCGGAAAATCATCCTGCATTAAGGCAATACTTAATGAATATTACGATGACGGACTAAGAATGATTGAGATATATAAACATCAGTTTAAGGATTTGTCAGCAATTATCAATCAGGTAAAGGACAGAAATTACAAATTTATCATATATATGGATGACCTTTCTTTTGAAGAATTTGAGATAGAATACAAGTTCTTGAAAGCTGTTATTGAGGGAGGACTGGAAAAAAGACCTGACAATGTACTTATATATGCGACAAGCAACAGAAGGCATCTTGTCAGGGAAAAATATTCTGATAAAGAAGAAAGAGATGACGATCTTCACACAAGGGATACAGTGGCAGAGAAACTTTCACTTTCTGCACGATTCGGCGTATCCGTATATTTTGGCTCACCTGACAAGAAACTTTTTAATGAAATAGTAAAAGGTCTTGCACAAAAGAATAACATTAAAGTTGACGAAAATACGCTTCTCATGGAAGCCAATAAATGGGAATTGTCCCACGGTGGATTGTCAGGAAGAACCGCGGAACAATTCATAAGCTATATGGTATCGGCATACGCAGATTAATTTAATGAATCACGAAGCTTATCAAGATAATCATAACTTATCATAAGATTGCCCATTCCTGTTCCAAGACGGATGTCAGGTTTGTTTGCACCGTGAAAATCGGAACCACCGGATTCCAGAAGTCCGGTTTCATGGGCAAGCTTTCTTACCGTAAGTTCGTCAAATCCCTTGTAGGTTGAATACATGGATTCAATTCCGGTGAGCCCGCAGTCTTTAAGTCTTATACATAAATCCTTTAATTCTCCCATTGTAAGGTGGTAGAGCAAAGGATGGGCAAGGATTGCGGCACCACCGGCTTTTTTTATCATATCAACCGCGTCATATACGGATTTATGTTCGCGGCTCACATACAAAGGACAACCGTCACCAAGATATTTTGAAAAGGCTTCCTTATTGTCTTTTACATAGCCTTTCTTAGTCATATAAGAAGCAAAGTGAGCTCTGGTTATAATGCTGTGGGGGAACATGTTCTCAAGAACTTCAAGAGAAACCGGAAAACCGGCTTCATTGAATTTCTGTATAAGCAGCCCGTTTCTTGCATCACGTCTTTTGATTTCTTCATATATTGCATCGTGAAATTCTTTGTTTTTGTAATCAATAAAAAGTCCCACTATATGAATTTCTTTATCTTTATAACTTGTACTTATCTCTATTCCGGGAATAACTTCTATTCCGGCTTTGCCACCTGCGTCGATTGCTTCGTCAATTCCATCCGTTGTATCGTGGTCGGTAAGGGCAAATGCACTTATGCCGTTTTTGACAGCCTCCTTTACAAGCTCTGCAGGAGAAAATGTGCCATCCGAATAAGTTGAGTGAACGTGTAAGTCAATCTTTTTCATTCAAAATGTCCTCTCTTTAATGTAAAAAAATAATTATTTTTGTCATAATTTATATAGCATACATTTTGAAATAATGCTATACTTAATATGTAATGAATGGAATTACTTTATAATCCCGGATAACATCCTCGGGTAAGAGGGTTTAGATATATGAAAAAAAAGAGAATATTGACGATTGCAGGTATTGCAGCTTTTTTTGTTGCGGTAATTACTGTGATTATTGTTTTGCTGAATGTCGGAAGAACAAGTGGTGATTCCTCAGAAACCGGTATAGCTGTAGGGGATACGACTACAGGAGGATATGTTCATGTCACCACAGATGCGACAACATCTGACAGATTTCAAGAGACAATGACTACAGAGAACGGAAGAACATCTCCATCTGAGATAGGAGATATTACAAGTGACGACGATAATTTTGATACCGTTCCGGATCCGATTACGACAACAGCAGGCGCAGATAAGACAACATCCCGCCCTGATAACAATACCACAGATAATACAACGGAAAGCACAACTGCAACAGAATCAGAACAGCCGACGGCAGCAGAATCTTCAGTGGAGAGTAATATTACACAATTCTCCTTTGTTAAGTATGACATAGCAGGAATGCCGGATACATACAACTGGAGTGAGTATCTGCTGAGAAAGGGCTATAAGAATGTAAATAACCGGACTGAGCTGACAGATTATGCACAGTCTGTTTTAAATAAAATAACCGAGACCAAGGGCGTAAGATATATACTTGCACCAAGAGGTATATTTGATGATATTATAGGCGAGAATCCATCCGATGCCCATTTGTATGAGCTTTTCGGAATGGATTATCAGACATATATGTGCAAGGGTGTAGCTATATTCCGTATGCGTAAGGTGCAGGATGTGGTGAATCGTGTGACAGATAAGTCCGTGTACGCTATCTATTATTATTCTTATGAGGACTACGTCATGATGACCGAGGTTGACAATAAGATTAAGGAGATAGTTGCCGGATTCAGTGGCAGCGAATTTGACAAGATTAAAGCAGCCCATGACTACCTTTGCGTTAACGTGGAATACAAGGAAGTATCTGACGGATATGTCTCCCATACATCGTATGGTGCATTGATTAACGGACAGAGTGTCTGTGAGGGTTATGCCAAAGCATATAAGCTTATGCTGAATGCAATGGATATTCCCTGCGATATGGTTGTGAATGCCACACACGGATGGAACGAAGTATTTTACGATAATAAATGGTATATGGTTGATGTAACCAACGACGATACCGATACCCGTTCCTCGTACCGCTATTTTATGTTGGGCAGTGACGTAATGTTAAGCAGGACGGATAAGTATGTGGAATCGGAATTGATTGATGAAGAAAAGTCAGGATGTATATCATATTATAACTACGTTGACGGAATGAACAGCTCGGTTAATAAGCTGGCTGAGTTTACATATAACAGTATACAAAGAGTAACAGATAAAATCCCACAGTGATGTGGGATTTTATAAACGGAATTTGATTAATAGTATTAACGAAGGACAATAATGAATAATCTTACATTAATAGGATATCTGAAAAAACAGATAAAAAACAACGGATGCGGCAGCCTTTCAATATCAAAGCTGTCTTCTTATTCTTTAGAACATAATGAATTACTGCACCATATTGCATTATATGCTTACCTTACCGATAAGATACATCTTTGCGGTAAGAATGAAGCTCTTTATATGGAATGTATGAAGATTAAGAATAATGAAAATTACATAAGGGACTGCAAAGAGTATGCCGGAATTTACGATGCATATAAAGAAGAGACCGGGGAATTCCAAAAAGAAGATGAATTCAAGGCGAAGATAAGAAAAAGAATTCTGGAACTTCAGAAGGAAAAGTCCATAAGTAATTACAGGATATATACGGACCTGGGTCTGAATCCCGGCAACGTAAACAGTTTTTTTAAAAACGGTGACTACAGAAAATTAAGTCTTAATATAGTAAGAAGAATATGGAAATATGTAGAAAGGATTTAAAGAAATGATAAAGACCTTATTAAAACACGTAAAGCAGTATAAGGCAGCATCCATAGCAACCCCTTTTTTTATGATTCTTGAAGTTGCCATGGAAATGACGGTGCCTTACCTTATGGCATCCCTTGTAGACGATGGAATCGAAAAAAGCGATATGAGACATATCATTATGGTCGGAGGCATTATGTTTATTGCCGCTCTTGTAGGACTTTTTGCAGGACTTATGGGTGGCAAATACGGAGCTAAAGCTTCCGCGGGATTTGCCAAAAATCTGAGAGAAGGTATGTATAACAATATACAGACATTCTCTTTTTCCAATATTGATAAATTCAGTACGGCAGGTCTTGTAACAAGACTTACAACGGATGTAACCAATGTGCAGAACTCATACCAGATGATTTTGAGAATGTGTATGAGAGCTCCGGCAAGCCTTATTTTTGCCATGATAATTTCTTTTACAATTAATGTAAAAATGGCAAGTATATTTTTGATTGCGGTAATAATTCTTGGCGGAATACTTACCATACTTATGCTAAAAGCCAACAGGTATTTTAAACAGGCATTTCCTAAATACGATGAACTTAACGAAAGCGTTCAGGAAAATGTATCCGCAATCCGTGTGGTCAAGGCGTATGTCCGTGAAGAACATGAAGACAGGAAGTTTAAAAAAGCCAGCAATAATATTTACTCAATGTTTGTAAAAGCGGAAAATGTGCTGGTATTCAATAATCCTGCGATGATGGTTGCCATATATACCTGTATGCTTCTCATAAGCTGGATTGGTGCAAAACTTATAGTCAGCAGTAATGAGACAGCACTTACGGTAGGCAACCTTACAAGCCTTATATCTTACTGCATGAACATACTTATAAGCCTTATGATGCTTTCTATGGTATTTGTAATGATATCAATGAGTGTGTCAAGTGCAGAACGTATTGCAGAAGTGCTTAATGAAAAAGCTGATATAGTCAATCCTGATAAACCGGTTATGGAAGTAAAGGATGGAAGCATTATTTTTAACCATGTCAACTTTAAATATAAAAAAGACAGTAAAGACATGGTGTTAAGCGATATACAGCTTGATATAAAATCCGGAGAGACAATAGGAATTATCGGCGGAACCGGAAGTGCCAAGACCAGCCTTGTCAATCTTATAAGCAGACTTTACGATGTAACAGATGGTGATATAGAGGTCGGCGGCGTTGATGTCAGAAAGTATGACCTGGAAACACTCCGTAACCGGGTAAGTGTTGTTTTACAAAAAAATGTCCTTTTTTCGGGAACAATTCTTGAAAATTTAAGATGGGGCAATAAAGAAGCAACGGAAGAAGAGTGCATCAGGGCCTGCAGGCTTGCCTGTGCAGATGAGTTTATTGAGAAATTCCCTGACGGCTATAATACATACATTGAGCAGGGCGGCACCAATGTATCCGGCGGACAGAGGCAGAGACTTTGTATTGCGAGAGCCTTACTTAAAAACCCAAAGATTCTTATCCTTGATGACAGCACAAGCGCGGTTGACACAACAACGGATAAAAAAATCAGAACAGCCTTTAAAACAGAGATACCTGACATTACAAAGATTATCATTGCACAGAGAATATCAAGTGTTCAGGACGCAGACAGGATAATTGTAATGGAGGATGGTAAAATTAACGGAGTGGGAACTCACGAAGAGCTTCTTGCCGGTAATGATATATACAAAGAAGTGTATGAGTCCCAGACAGGAACGGGCGGAGACTTTGATGAAAATTCAAAAGGAGGCGATAAGTAATGCCTGCACCAAGAGGAATGAAACCTACAGTAAACAATCCTGCACAGGTTTTAAAAAGAATTTTAAACCTTGTATTCAAAAGATATAAATTTGCCTGCATATTTGTTGCGTTATGTATAGTGGTAAACGTTTTTTCAACATTGCAGGGAACAATGTTCATAAGAACACTTATTGATGATTTTATCATACCGCTTTTAAAACAGGATGTACCTGATTATACTGCTTTGTCGAAAGAAATATTAAGAGTTGGCTGCATATACCTTGTAGGTGTTCTTGCTTCATTCGGCAATGCCAAGACAATGGTATATGTAACACAGGGAACATTAAAATACACAAGGGACGAGCTTTTTCATCATATGGAGTCTCTTCCTATCAGATACTTTGATACGCACTCACACGGAGATATTATGTCCGTATATACCAATGACGTAGATACTTTAAGACAGATGATAAGCCAGAGCATGCCACAGTTCCTTAACAGCATAATTATGATTGTTGGAATTGTAATAAGCATGGTTTCAATAAGTCTTCCGCTTACAGGAGTAGCCTTTGTAATGGTAGCGGTAATGATTATTCTTACAAAAAAAGTATCAGGACTCAGCGGAAAGTATTTTGTCGCACAGCAGAGAGACCTGGGTGCCGTGAACGGATATATCGAAGAAATGATGGCAGGACAGAAAGTTGTAAAAGTATTCTGCCATGAAGAAGAAGGAAAAGAAAAATTCAAAGAACTCAATGACAGACTTTTTGACAGCGCATATAATGCCAACAAATACGCTAATATAATAGGACCTATTAATGCACAGCTTGGTAATTTAAGTTACGTTGTAATAGCTATTGCGGGCGGACTTTTTGCAATATACGGAATAGCCGGAGTAACAATCGGAGGACTCGTAAGTTTCCTCACCCTGAGCAAAAGCCTTAATATGCCTATTAACCAGATCAGTATGCAGTTTAACAGTATTATTATGGCACTTGCGGGAGGGGAAAGAATTTTCTCACTTCTTGATGAAAAACCTGAGGTTGACGAGGGTTATGTAACGCTTGTAAATGCTGTAAAAAAAGATGGTGTAATAAGCGAGACCAAAGACCGTACAGGTCTATGGGCATGGAAGCACTATCATAAGGAAAATAATACAACCGATTATATAGAGCTTAAAGGTGATGTGGAATTTTTTGATGTGGATTTTGGATATAATGATGAAAAAATTGTACTTCACAATGTTGACCTGTATGCTACGCCCGGACAGAAGATTGCATTTGTAGGCTCAACAGGAGCAGGCAAGACCACCATAACTAACCTTATTAACCGCTTTTATGATATACAGGATGGAAAAATCCGTTATGATGGCATTAATATTAATAAGATAAAAAAAGCAGATTTGAGAAAATCACTTGGTATTGTATTGCAGGACACACATCTTTTTACCGGTACTGTTATGGATAACATAAGATACGGAAGACTCGATGCAAGCGATGAGGATGTGTATGCGGCAGCGAAACTTGCCAATGCCCACGGCTTTATAAAACATCTTCCTAAGGGTTACGATACCATGCTTACAGGTGACGGCGCCAATTTAAGCCAGGGACAGAGGCAGTTACTTGCCATTGCCAGAGCTGCAATAGCAGACCCTCCGGTTCTTATCCTTGATGAAGCAACATCTTCTATTGATACCAGAACTGAAAAAATAGTCCAGGACGGTATGGACAGACTGATGAAAGGCAGAACAACTTTTGTTATTGCCCACAGACTTTCCACTGTAAAAAATGCTGACTGTATAATGGTTCTTGAGCAGGGACGTATCATTGAAAGGGGCTCACATGATGAACTTATTGCGAAAAAAGGAAGATATTACCAGTTATATACAGGAAATAATATCGGTGAATAATCCCGATTAAGAAAAGTGATATATATTATAGAAAAATGATATTTTATTGGTTCGCCTTTTTTGTTAAAATTAAAAGATACAAAGAAGGAGGTATTACCCAATGAAAAAATTGCGTAAATTATTTGCAATTCTTCTTGTGGCACTTATGGTATTTTCCATGGCAGCCTGCGGCAAGAAGAAGGACCAGGGATCGGTTGAGACAACAACTCCTGTAGAGACAGAGTCTACAACCGATAATTCCAACAAAGCAACAGAGCTTACTCTTAATGTCCATTATTTAAGAGAAGACGGCGTGTATGATGGCTGGAATGTATGGCTTTGGCCGGATGGCAGTGAAGATGGTAAGGCATACACATTCGGAACAGACAAGGATGAACACGGTGTTAAGACAACAGCAGTATTTCCTGCAGGTACAACAACTATAGGTTTTATTGTCAGACTCAATGAATGGGAATCAAAGGATATTGATTCCGATCAGTTTATTACATTGAACGGTGTTATCGCCGGAACAGTTGAAGTATACATAACTTCAGGTGTTGAAGGATACAAATTAGAGCTAGGAGAAGATTGCGTGACAGGGCTTAGTGTATTAAGTGCAGAGCTGGATGGAGATTTCCAGACACTTAAGATAACATTAACAGAAGAATACAAGGACAATGAAATTAAAGTTACTGACGCAGAAGGCAAAGAATTAGCTATTGACAGTGTTGAAAAAGATTCAGGTGATGCTAAGAAGATAATTGTTAAACTTAAAGAAAAAGCAGACCAGTTTGGCAAATATAAAGTAATGCTGGGAAACGTCGGATATGATGTAACAGTACCTGATTATTATTCTACATCTGAATTTGAAGATGCTTATACATATGACGGAGATGACCTTGGAGCATCATGGTCTAAGGATTCCACAACATTTAAAGTATGGGCACCAACGGCTAAGGCTGTTAAAGTGAATACATACAAGTCAGGTGTTAAGGGAACAGATGACCTTATTAAATCATATGATATGACACTTGATAAGAATGGCGTATGGACAGTTAAGGCAGAAGGAGACCTTAATGGCGTATTCTATTTATATGAAGCAGATTTTGGCTCATCTAAGACAGAGGCATGTGATCCATATGCTAAGGCAGTCGGAGTCAATGGTGACAGGGCAATGGTAATTGATTTATCATCAACAGACCCTGACGGATGGGATAAGGATACTAATCCTAATAAGAAACTTAATGCTACAGATGCATCAGTATATGAACTTCATATAAGAGACCTTTCGGCTGATTCATCATCAGGTATTAAGAATATAGGTAAATATCTTGGACTGACAGAAACAGGAACAACTAATGGTTCAGGACAGGCAACAGGTCTTGATCATATCAAAGAACTTGGTGTAACACATGTCCAGATCGGACCAATGTATGATTATGCAACAGTTGACGAGACTAAGTTAGATACAAAACAGTACAACTGGGGTTATGATCCTAAGAATTACAATGTACCTGAGGGTTCATACTCATCAGATCCATATAATGGAGCAGCACGTGTAAGTGAAGTTAAACAGATGGTTAAGGCATTACATGATAATGGATTAAGCGTTGTTATGGACGTCGTATATAACCATACATACAATACAAGCTACTGCTTCAATGAACTCGTACCTGATTATTTCTATCGTCCGGGTGCTAATGGTTCAGGCTGTGGCAATGATGTAGCTTCAGAGAGAGCTATGGTAAGTAAGTTTATTGTTGATTCTGTAGTATACTGGGCTAAAGAATATCATATCGACGGCTTCAGATTTGACCTTGTAGGCCTTATTGATATGGATACGATTAAAGCAATCAGAACAGAATTAGATAAGATAGATCCTTCTATCATTCTTTATGGTGAAGGCTGGAGCATGACAACTAAGATTACTAAGTCAGGTGTAACACTGGCAACACAGATGTACGTTAATAAGTTAGACAGATTTGCAATGTTCAGTGATACAATCCGTGATGCAATTAAAGGTAGTGTATTTAATGCAGATGAAAAAGGATATGTCAACGGAAACATCTCTAATACAGATGTAATTAAGAAAGCAATCCAGGGCAAGACCGGCTGGTCAGAAAAGGGCTCACAGAACATTGTCTATGCATCATGCCACGATAACAGGACATTATGGGATGAAATCAATTTATCTAATCCAAATGACAGTATGGAAGATAAAGTTAAACAGAATCTTCTTTCAGCAGCTATTGTATATACTTCACAGGGAACACCATTTATCCTTGCCGGTGAAGAAATATTAAGAAGCAAGCCTAATGGTGACGGAACATTTAGCAGCGACAGTTATAATGCAGGTGATGAAGTAAACAGCATTAAGTGGAGCACATTAAGTGATGCTACATACCAGAAAGTATTTAATTACTATAAGGGAATGATAGCATTCAGAAAAGCACATGCTTCATTAAGAATAATGGACACTGCTTCAAGTTATTATAAGTTTACTGAAGACACGGACAAGGGTGTTATTGCTTATGAATTAACAGGTGTTAAGGAAGAAGTATCAGATTCAATCTTTGTTGTATATAACCCATTAAGTGAAGCAACAACAGTTACACTTCCGGAAGGTGACTGGACAATCTGCGTACAGGGCGACAAGGCAGGAACTGATTCTCTCGGAACAGCAAACGGAAAAATTACTGTAGATGGAATTTCATGTACAATACTTGTAAAAGGCGCAACAAAGTAATATAGCATAATTATAGTCCCGGGAACGTCAGGTTTCCGGGACTTGTTATTTTCTGTACATAGGATAATCGCAGAAAATCAACATTTTTAGATTAGAAAATCAACATAAATGCTATTGAAAAAAGAAAACTAAAGTATTAGAATAAGAACAGTCGTAAGACACAATAATGTATTTAGGAAAGGAATAAAAAAATGAAAAAAATTGCAAAAAGAGTAATTACAGCCGTTTTAGCAATGGCAATGGTAATTGGAATGATGGCTATGACAGCTTTCGCAGCAGATGACACATACAGTGTTATCGGATCAATCAATGGTAACTGGGATAAGGACACAGATTTGGTTAAGCAGGCAGATGGAACATATTCAGTAGACATCACAGATGTTAAGGCTGGATCTTATGAATTCAAGATTCGTACAAACCATGCTTGGGATAATGGCGAATATAACCTTGAAGGTGATGCATCAAGCGGCGGAGCTAATGCAAAAGTTGATGTAGCAAAAGATGGTTCTACAGTAACAGTTACATTTGATGGAACTAAGGCAGCTGTAACAGTTAAAGAAGCAAGTGCAGCAACACCAGCAGCTCCAGCAACTCCAGCAGCTCCAGCAACTCCAGCAGCAGGCGATTCTTCAGTTATGGTATACATCGTAGCAGCAGTTGCAGCATTAAGCGCAGTTGTAGCAGTTGTAGCTAAGAGAAGAAGCGTAGAAGCTTAATTAGTATTTTATAGAAATGCTTACATAAAGGAATCGGTTCAGACCGGTTCCTTTTTTGTATCGGATATTCTTAGAGTTGTAATATTGCACATATATTTAATAAAATCAACATTTTTATAGTTAAAAAACAACAAATGAAATATTGAAAAAATAAAATACCTGTACTAAAATAAAGCTAGTGTCATAAGACATGAATAAAATGTATTGGAAAGGAAGAATACGAAAAATGAAGAAAATTTTAAAAAAGGTCATTGCTACAGTAGCTGCTTTTGCATTCGCAGCAGCAGGACTTGTTGTAGCACCTAAGACTGCTAAGGCAGCAGGAACAACAGTTAAAGTATATGTTGAACTGACAGCAGGTAAGACAGCAGAGTATTACAAAGGAAATGTTTGGGGCGGAACTGCAAGTGTAGCGACCGCTGCAACAGTAGCTAAGCCAACAGGCTGGGGTGCTGGAACTCTTCCGGTAGGAGATGCAGTTACAGAAGACGGCAAGAATTACGCAGTATTTACAATTAACAATGCGGATGAAGTACAGGGCTTTCAGGTAGTTGGATATACTGATGGTGCAGACAATGAAGAATATCAGGAGCTTGCTTGGAATTCAGAAGTTGTAGCACAGAGCAATGGTAAAGCATATTTCGATTTAACATCAAAGAAGTTATTTAAAGATGCTGCAATGACACAGGAAATTGCACCACTTCCTGTAACTGATGTACTTTCTGTAGTAGGTACTATTACAGATACTGGATTTGATTTACCTGGTAAGACTATGACAAAGAATGATGATACATACACAATTACATTCAAGAATGTAGCAGCCGGCAGTTATACATATAAGTTCCTTCAGTCAGCAGCTGAATATTCATGGAAATACCAGATTGGTAAGGATAATTCATTTGGTAACAATACAGCTAATTTCGAATTAGTATTGGATGAAGTCAGCGATGTAACATTCACAGTAAAAGTAACAGATGTTACAGGTGGTGCAGGACTTGATGCAAAACAGATTACAGCTGTAGAATATGCTGGTCCAACTGTAACACCAGTCGTAGACAACAAGCCAGCAGAAGACAACAAGCCAGCAGACAATAACAAGCCAGCAGGCGGCAATAACGGAAATGTAAGCGCAGGTGATTCTATGGCAGTAGCTACAGCAATAATCGCAGCAGCAGCAGCTTGTGGAATCGTTGTTGTTTCATTCAAGAAGAGAAGACAGGATGCTTAATTTTACATAAGTATTTTGAATATGTAGTAAGATAATAGAGGCTTCAGTCACAGACTATGTGACTGAAGCTTTTTGTTATATACAGAACACATTTTTTGCAAGAAATGAGAAATAGTCCTTATAGCCCGCTTTTTTAACGGTAACGGAAGATTTGACATCAATAGTCCCTATAAGCGTACCATTGTATTTGTAGCAAAGCTGCCCGACAACATCACCCTCCTTAACCGGGGCTTTCAGTCCATCAATAAATTCAAAATCTTTTGTAATAAGGGCTTCGTCATATTTTTCTGTGAAAAGATAAGAAAAATTGTCACTATATTCGCAGTCAAGCTCTTTAATCATGCCACCGGATATTCCGGGAGAGGGGATATTGGGCATATTGGAATCCTTATACATCTGACATAGTGAATAACCATAGTTAAGAAGTTTGATAGAATCGGCAACACGGGATTTGCCGTCCTTGGATGCCATAACAACGGAAATAAGCTCAATATCGTTTCTTTTTGCGGTAGCGGAAAGACAGAATCCGGCAAGACTCGTAGAACCTGTTTTTAACCCTGTTGCCCATTCGTACTGCTTGATAAGTTTATTGGTATTGGTAAGGGTAAAATCGCTTTCACCCCGCCTTGTAACATGGGTTATTGTGTCCATCCAGATTGTTGAAATATTATGTATTTCAGGATATTTATTGATAAGTTCCTTTGACATGAGTGCCACATCCCTCGCTGTGGTTACATGATTATCGGCATCAAGACCGCAGCAGTTGACAAAATTTGTGTTAGTCATTGAAAGACCTTTGGCACGTTCATTCATATGGGCAACAAAATTTTCCTCAGATGTGTCAATGTATTCTGCCATGGCTACACAGGCATCATTGGCACTTGCAATGGCAATGCATTTAATAAGGGTTTCAACGGTCTGGGTCTCGCCGGCTTCAAGAAAGACCTGACTGCCGCCCATTGAAGCGGCATGTTCGGATACTGTTACAGTGTCATCCATTTTGATTCTGCCGTCATGTATGGCATCAAAAATCAGTATAAGCGTCATTATCTTTGTAATACTGGCAGGGCGGAGAATTTCATCGGGGTTATGCTCATAAATGATTTTTCCTGTAGATGCTTCCATGAGAATTGCTGATTTGGAGGTTAAGCTAAGCTCATCGGCAGTCACACTGATATGGGCAGATGATAGGATAAGTATAAAAGAAATAATAAAAGAAAAAACCTTCTTCATTAAAAACTCCGGACTTTTTTGTTAGTATATTTTATGTATATAACTAAGATAATATGAGCGTACTATTGAAAAAAGAAAAATTAACGTATATAATTGTAGCATTAACCGGATAAGCGGTGATTTTACAAAAAAGAAGAAAGGATGTATAAAAGTATGTTGAGACTTATTGTTATGGCACTTCGTTCATTTTTCTTTCTGATATATGAAATTAATAAATGTAATTATATGATGAAACGTCCGGAGAAATATAGCGAACTTGACAAGTATCGTGAGGTACAGAAAATTGTGGATAAGATGCGAAAAAATTCCAGGACCACCACAAAGGTTTATGGAAAGGAAAATCTGCCGGAAACAGGCAATTATGTAATGTATGCCAACCATCAGGGACATTATGACGGGTTAGGAATTGTGTGCAATCATGACAGACCTCTTACTATTATTATCGACAGCAAGAGGGAACATCAGATGATTGTCAGGCAGATGCTTCCTATGGTAGGGGGGCACGGCATTAATCTTAAAGACGCCAGACAGCAGATGAAGACCATGATGACTGTTACCAGGGAACTTAAAGAAGGAAAAATATATCTGCTTTTTCCTGAGGGTAAGTATGGTGACAATAAGAATACCCTTCAGGATTTTAAAGCAGGTGTATTTAAGTGCGCGATGGATGCCAAAGTGCCGGTTATACCGGTGGCACTTATTGATTCCTATAAAGCAATGGATGGCAACAGCCTCAGGAAAGTGACAACACAGGTACATTACCTGAAGCCGATACCATATGAAGAATATAAAGATATGAAAAAGACAGAGCTTGCTGAACTTACTAAATCAAGAATACAGGAAGCAATTAACGAGTATGCAAAGTAATTATCTGCCGGAAGTCCTCTTTTCAAATATTCCGATAATTATATAAAGAATTACTGAAAGAATAGAAAGTAAAACAATGGAAAGAAGTACCCAGTCCATTTTAAATACCTGGCTGCCGTAGATGATTAAATAACCAAGTCCTTCCTTTGCTGCAAGGAATTCACCGATGATTACACCTACAAGGGAAAGCCCCAGATTGACTTTCATGGCATTTACGATTGTCGGCAGTGATGACGGAAAGAGAAGGTAAAACAGAACATGACGTTTCTTTCCGCCGAGGGTCCGGATTAATTTTATTTTTTCCTTGTCGGTCTCTGTAAAAGAGGTATATATACTGAGCATTGCACCGAATACAGCAACAGATACGGCGGCTATAATTACCGTTTTAGTGCTGTTGCCGAGCCATACAATAAGAACCGGAGCGAGAGCGGATTTTGGAAGGCTGTTGAGCAATACGAGGAAAGGTTCGGCAACTTTGAAGATATTTCTGTTAAGCCACATAAGTACGGCAGCTGCAATGGCGGTAATCATAACAAATATAAAGCATATAAGTGTTTCATAAATGGTTTTCCATACATGGCGTATGAGAAAACCGTTTTTTGTCAGTTCAATAAAACATTTAACAATCCGTTTTGGACTGCTGAATATAAAAGAGTCGATAATTCCCTTTTCTGCACAAATTTCCCATGCTGACACGAAGAAAACCGCCAGAAAAATACGAAGGAAATGAATTAATACTTTATGACGGAATACTGATTTAAGATAATCAGAGTGTGTTTTGATTTTATTCATTGTCGGACAACTCCTTCCACAAGATATTAAAGTAATCACGGAATGCTGCTGTATCACGACGTTCTAAGGAACTTAAATCGTTGCAGAAGTCAAGGTCAATTGCCGCTTTGAAACGTCCCGGACGTTTAGTAAGCACGTAGACACTTTCTCCTACAGAAATTGCTTCCGCAAGGTCATGGGTTACAAGTATTGCGGTTTTATGTTCTTTTTTTATGATAGAGCTTATATCGTCACATACGGTAAGCCGTGTCTGGTAATCAAGAGCTGAAAACGGTTCGTCTAAAAGGAGAATATCCGGTTCCATCATAAGTGTGCGTATAAGAGCAACTCTTTGCCGCATACCGCCTGAAAGCTCGCTTGGTCTTGAATTTTTAAAATCGAGGAGACCATATTGGGAGAGATAGTGGGTGGCAAGATTTCGTGTGTCTTTTTTTCTGTGTATATCAAGCCCTAGCATAACGTTTCCGTATACACTGCGCCATTCAAAAAGATGGTCATGCTGGAGCATATATCCGATGTTACGCATTTCGTCTTTTACCGGGCGGCCATTTACGATTACTTCACCTGAAGTTGGTTCGATAAGACCGCATATTATGGACAGAAGCGTGGATTTACCACAACCGGACGGACCGACTATGGATATGAATTGTCCTTTTTTTACGGATAGATTAATATCCTGAAGGGCTTTTGTTTCTTTCTCTTTTGTAAAATAGGAATAGTTTACGTCTTTTAATTCCAAAGCCAGCATATTTTACACCTGAAAATAATATATAT
>ENA-OYXE01000239-OYXE01000239.1-human-gut-metagenome-genome-assembly--contig:-NODE-239-length-18441-cov-10.063037_pt1 | contig 18441 bp, 20 predicted proteins | sample MGYA00244175_ERZ653407 | MGnify/ENA primary metagenome ERZ653407 (study PRJEB26926, sample SAMN06165181) | human gut metagenome | biome: ENVO:00009003; feature: ENVO:2100002; material: ENVO:00002003... | reverse complement strand
AACTGTATTCTGGCAGTGCTTTGTGATCCTGTCCGTGATGAACCTCATCGACCGGTTTGGTATTGATGGCTATTGGGTCGGACACACCAAGGCGTGGGTGATACCGGGGACGGAGGATCTGATGCCGTACATCTCAAAAACTGACAAATGCAGAAAATGTCTTGCCGGTACAGTTGGTATGGCGGTGATTTCCATAATCCTTGCGGGGATCGGAATGCTGCTTTAAGGAGGAATACAGAATGAAACACATCCATTTTGACATTGAAACAGATGGCTTTTACGGCGCATATTGGGCGTGTAAAGCGCCCTCTGACTGTGCCATAATCGCCATGATTGGGGATGATCCGGAAGATTATATGGCTCGTTCCTGCGTGAAATGGCTTTTGAAGCAGGGTATCCATGTCCTCACTATGTCCCCGGCCAAAAAGGATTATGGTCATCACAACTATCCATTGGAGCGTGTGGAAACAGCAATTCACTGGCTAAAAAACCACGGTATCCGCAAAATCGGTATTGTGGGTGCCTCTACAACGGGTACACTGGCGTTGACAGCGGCATCCTACTTTGCGGATATTACCCTGACCATCGGTATGACACCCAGCGATTTTATCTGGCAGGGATTCATGCAAGGCAAGAAAGACGGTTGCAAGGAATGGCCTATTGAGGGTGAATCTCTCTTTTCCTACCAAGGAGAGCCTTTGCCCTATATGCCGTTTGTTTATCAACACCCGCAGTATTGGCAGTGCATTGCTGCCGAAACCAAGCGTACCGGCGATATGGTCAACTCATGGAAGCTTTTTGACGATTCCGAAAAGGCACATCCTATTACAGAAGCCGAGTTCATCAAGGTAGAAAATATCAAGGGGAAGCTCCTGCTCATCGGCGCAGAGGATGATGTGCTGTGGGACACAGCGAAATACATTCGGCGTATGGAAAAACGATTGGCAGAACGCCCACACACCTGCGAGGTAGAAACAGCGGTATATCCTTATGCTACGCACTTTGTTTTCCCCGAAGGACTGATAAAGATCATGCTGCCGGTTGGTTCGGGTCTGTTTATGAAAATGGCATTTCAGAGTGCGAAGAAGCACCCGAAAGAATGCGAATCGGCTCGTGTGGATATTGATCGGCGTATCACCGCCGCCATTGAATCATGGAAGAAGGCTGCGATATGAAATACATAGGAATGCCTTTGGGTATGTGGACGCTGTTTGTGCCGTCCTTCCGAAACCAGTTGACAGCGGTATTCGGCTATGATACGGACACCGCAAAAGCCATCACGAAAAAAGCAAAGCCGAAATACAGGGAGATCATCTCCGAGCTGCCCGAATTTGAAAAAGGCGACCGGTTCAAGATGAACCTCGTCAACTGCGCGATGATCGGTGCGTTTATTCTCTCCATGCCGGAGCGCCCAAAGGTGGACAGACTGACAGATTACTACGCAAAATCCATGATGACAAAGCCGATGCAATGGTTTTGCCGCAAGAGCGGAAAAAGCAAATTTACCGCAAAGGACATTGCCGGTATGAAAGCCACCGCCGCGCTGAGAGCCGCTGACCGCAACCCCTATTCCTGGAACATGGAGTTTTACGAATACCCGGATGGCAGCGGCTACGAGGGACGTTTCACCAAATGCGGCATCTGTGTGCTGATGAAAAAGCTGGGGCTATATGACCTCACTCCTGCGCTGTGCCGTCTGGACTACACCATGAGCGAGGCGGGCGGCGCGACTGATTTTGTGCGGCAGTACACGCTCGCCTCCGGCGGCCCATATTGCGACTGCGGGTATAAAAAGAAGGGCTTCGTGAAAGCTGGGACGGAGGCAGGACGATGAAGGAAACCTATCTCTCCCGTGATTTTCGGGAGACTGCGGCACAGTGCTTTCCCTCGCAGGCCAAGGAGCTGAATGCATTTTTTGATGCGCGGTTGCATGCACTGCTGGCTGAAAATGCAGAGGCAAGCAAGGAGAAGCAATACCACCTCAAGCGGCAGATATTACCGGGCATTGCGGCCTACGAAACCTTGCAGCGGGTCATGCCGAAAGAGGAGGCGCTGCAAATCGTTCACGGCTATGTGGAGCGGCTGGCGAGAACGAGCCATAAGCAGCTTGTTGCCTTGCTGCACATACCGGGACTTTACCGCCTTGTTCCCGGCGTTTTTGTCAGATCCACACGGAGCGTCTTTGGTCCAGCGGCGGACTTTGACCCAAAGGAGCTGCAGGTCGGCAACGGGATATGGCGTGTGGATATGATGAAGTGTCCCTATCACGACACCTGCACAGAATACGGCTGCCCAGAGCTGTGTCGCAGCTTTTGCGACAGCGATGACATCAGCTATACCGGGCTGCATCCGAAGCTGATTTGGGAGAGAAGCATGACGCTGGGGCGTGGAAATGACCGCTGCGATTTCTGCATGAAGGTCATAAAATAAATGCGCCGATTTGGTGAGTACGGAGTGCTGTACGATCTGATCCAGTACCCGGATTTAACTTGAAAGGGAGATAAACATGGAAATTACAATGATCTCTGCAGTCATTGTCATGGTGGCGTATTTTCTGCTTTTATATGGAGCGGTTGGTTTTGTTCAGGACAAACGTTTTTTCGGTTCTGCGCCCAAGGAAAATCTGGCGGCGATCCCGGATAAAAAGGAGCGGTTTCCCGGCGCACACACTATCGGCTGGGCCATTATCACAGTCGCATTGCTGTTGTTTGTGGGGGCGCTGGCGCTTGCCGTGTGGGACGGAGTGAAGCATGATTTCGGCTTTTGGCAGTTCTTCGGAAGATTTCTGGCGATTCTCTATCTTATGGAGCTCTATGATATTCTGTTCTTTGACTGGTATCTGCTTTGCCGCTCCAACTTCTTCCCTCATTTTTATCCGGAGCTGAAAGGCGTTGTTGGGCCGCATATGTTCGGCTACAACAAAAAGCAGCATATTGCGCATTTTATTCTGTATATCCCCGCAAGTGCTGCAATCGCTTTGTTCTGTATGCTTTTGTTTTGAAAATGGAATGCTGTCCCTGAAAACAGACGGATGAAAGGTGCCGGCTTTTTACTGGATGTTTCAAAGCACGATGAAGAAGGCTCTGACAGAGCGATCCGGCAAGGCGTGCTGCACGGGCAGCAAACCATCGCCTTCGGCGGCCCATACTGCGACTGCGGATACAAAAAGAGGACCCGATATGAAACTGATCGTCACTTTTACATTTTACTTTCTTTACTGGTTTATCTGCTTCCTTTGCACAGGTACGGACAGAAAGAACCTTGCCGGACTTCGTTCCTATCCCGATGCCGTCCAGAAGGCGGTACGAGAACATCCGGTGCTGGGGAAAGCTGTACCGCAGGAGAAATCCATCATAGCTATCCTGCTTGGCAATTTGCTTCTTTTTACAGTCGTGTTTTCTGTTTTAGGGTTGGCATTGAAAAATATCCTCGACTTGAATTGCTTTGGAACAGCCTTTTGTTTTTTTCTGACGTTGGGCGAAGGGCTGGGAGGGTTTGATCTTGTCATCATTGACCTGCTGTGGTGGCGAAATACCAAGCGTATCCGTTTCTCCTTCCTGCCGGAGCAATCCCACTATCAAGACCCTACCAAGCACGTCAGCTCTTTCCTGCGGGGTATCCCACTGTTTGCGGCGGTGGCTGTACTGTCGGCATTGATCGTGCAAGGAGTTTATTTATGACTGTGTTTTATGGAATCTTGCTCCCATTCCTAGGGACGGTATTGGGTGCCGGGTGCGTATTCTTTTTGAAAAAATCACTTGGTTTGCAGGTGCAGCGAGCGTTGACCGGCTTTGCCCCAAAGGAACTGCAGGTCGGCAACGGGATATGGCGTGTGGATATGATGAAATGTCCCTATCACAACACCTGCACAGAATACGGCTGTCCAGAGCTGTGTCGCAGCTTTTGCGACAGCGATGACATCAGCTATACCGGGCTGCATCCGAAGCTGATTTGGGAGAGAAGCATGACGCTGGGGCGTGGAAATGACCGCTGCGATTTCTGCATGAAGGTCAGATAATAGTGGGCGGCATATTGAAATGGAAATCAAACGATTCGGTACATGGTATTTCTGGCATACTTTCTTGTTTTGTATGAACTACGATGGAAGACGAAGGAAATGGGAGCATATGCCCGATTCGCACGCAGACTGAGAGGAGAAAAACAATGATCGTACTGCAACTGCTGCTTTATTGTCTGCTGTTTACCGCAATGGTAAAAATCGCTGTGATCGGCGGTGCTGTCAATGGACTGTACTTTTATCCCAAGGAGGTGCAGGATCGCGCCATCGAACTGGGACTGATCGACCGCAATACGATGAACCGGAAACGAAAATGCTTTATGATACCGTTCTTTATCGTGATGCTTGCTGCTCTTGTGCTGATCATCGGTTTGTGGAACGGGGCTTCCTCCTTTGGTGAGGCCTATTGGCAGGCGCTGCTGTTTCTTGAGGTTATGAATATCTATGACGGCGTTGTAATCGACAAGCTATGGGTCGGGCACAGCCAGTTTTGGGTGCTGCCAGGGCTTGAAGATGCGCCGTTCGTGCAGACCTGGAGGCAGGTGCTGAAAAAGCGAAGCATACTGGCGCTGATCTGGGTTGCGGGAGCGGCAATTGTCGGCGGTATTGTCCATTTGATTTTCTAAGAAGTTGGAAATTGCCCAAATGAAAAGCAGAATCATGAACTGCAATCGGAGGCAAAAAAGATGAAGACGGAGAAACCGAAAAAGCTGATTCGATGGTACATTCTCGGTGCGATCGGAGCAGTTCTGATGGCCGCCGGGGACTGGCTGCTGGGCTGCATTCCGCTTCAGGAAACGGACACCGGCCTTTTCAACAGAGCCTGTTATCTGTCTGGCTCTTATGGGCTGTGGAGGCCCGTGCTTACCGTTGGACTGGGAGCGATTGGGGGCTTTCTCTATTACTTTGCGGTAAAAGCGCTGAATGCGGACATTGACGCAAAGTATAGGAAAACAAAGTCCGTTCAGTACCTGTGCGGAATTTTCACCGTTGCAGTGGCGCTGACGATCCATACCTGGGTGGCAACCATGGCGTGGTTCACCACCTATCTGGGCCCGCGCATCGAAGAGGAAGCGGCTATCGCGGCGGTCACGGCCTATCAGGACGGCATGCTCCCCGCCATTGCGCCGATGTACGTTCCGATGATACTGGCTTTCGGCATCCATTTCGTGATGCTGCTTGCGGGCAAGACACGGTATTCCCGGTGGATGCTGGCTTTTCACCCGGTCATATGGAACATTCTGCTGGCAGGCGTCCCGGATATTGCCCAAGCGATGCAGGTGCCTGTCGATACATGGATGTCCGTAATGAGCCAGAGCAGCACCAATACCGCCATCGTGATCTGGTGCATTGCGGCGGCGGTTTATGCGAGAAACAATTTTAAGAGAAAGGAATCACTTACATGAAAAGCACTATTTCTGATGTTCAAAAGAAAATCAAAGTGGGAACGCACGGAGAGGACTACGGCAGCTGGATGTCAAATCCGGTCTTCTATGTTTTTGGGGGAATTGCGCTGGTGACGCTGGTGCTGACTGCACTGTCTTTTACCGTATTCCGCATCACGGTTTTGGGCGTTGTGTTCGCCGCAGCCACCGTGATTCTGGTGGCACTGCTGTGCTGGATGGCGTGGATCCGCCGCCAGTACGCCTTCGGCAAAGGCGGCATGATGGAAAAGGTGCATCAGACAATTTTGAGCAGCCTTGACTTTGACGGTCACGGAAGCCTGTTGGAGGTCGGCTGCGGCTCCGGTGCGCTGGCGGTCCGTGCAGCGCTCACATGGCCGGAGGCGAAGATCACCGGCCTTGATTATTGGGGCGCCATGTACAACTACAGCAAAGCACTCTGCGAAAAAAACGCGGCGTCCGAGGGTGTCGGTAAGCAATGCGGCTTTGTCCACGGCGATGCCAATAAGCTGGATTTCCCGGACGGGAGCTTTGATGCTGTGATCAGCAACTACGTCTATCATAACATTATGGGTGCGGACAAGCATGCCCTGCTGCTGGAAAGCCTGCGGGTACTGAAAAAGGGCGGCGTGTTTGTCCTGCATGACAATATGAAGCCGCAGATGTACGGCGACATGAACGCCTTTGTGGAGGAACTGAGGGGCATGGGCTTTGCCGAGGTTCAGTATGTGGAGACCGCAGAGAAAATTTTCGGCTCGAAGCAGCGTGCCGCTATGATGATGCTGGGCAACTCGGCCATGATCGTTGGAAGAAAATAACGCCGGAGATCGGCGTGGGAGACAATCCATATGAAAAGAGCTTATGCAAAATCGCAATATGCAAAGCCATATGAAAGCTATTGCCGGGAGCAATATCCGAATGAAGCCGAGCAGATCTTCAGGGAAGCCGAAAGGTATTACCTCGAATTCATGAAGGATATGCCCGACCTCGGTGAAAATATAATGGCAAAGAATATGCTGGATTGGTTCACTATCCTTTCCTTCTATGAAGCAAGCGGACACCGACTTGACGGCGAAGCACTGCTCAAAATCAAACGGCAGATGACCGACAAAATGAAATTTCTCGGAAAATTCGTAGACGGAAACCGTCAGAGATGGCCGTATCGGTTATTTGAAAGGACATATATCAAGTTCATCCGGATGCAGAAAGAGCATCAGGCAAAGGGAGAATGGATGGATAGCTGGAGGGTTGAGATCAACCCCGAGCAGCACACGGAGGGCTTTGCTTTTCATCTTGTCGGCTGCCCGATAGTAAAACACGCAAAAGAGCATGGCTATGATAAGCTTTTGCCGTACCTCTGCAAAACTGACCACTATCTTGCCGAGGTCATGCACGCTCGGCTTATCCGCACGCAGACCAAGGCGCTCGGCGGCAGCTACTGCGACTATTGGTATGTAGGAGATAAAAGTCCTGTGCTTGAACAGTACAAAGATTTGGAGCAGATATGATTCTCGTACCGTCGGCAATATGCCGACGGTATTTTTTGCAGTGTACTGTAAAATTTGCAAACCATATTGACAAATAAACGGAGCAACGATATAATTACAGCATAATCAATTACATTGTAATTATTGAGGGAGGGGCGAATATATGGCACTTAGAGACCATACGCTTGACGATAAGATCATCACGGCTGCTCGACAGGAATTTTCGGCGAAAGGTTATTCCAGTGCATCGCTTCGGAAGATCGCCGAGAAAGCAGGCGTGACCGTAGGTGCAATACAGACCCGCTACAAATCCAAGGACGAGCTGTTCGGTTGCCTGCTGGAGCCGCTCCTGAGAGAGATCGAGGCCTTGTTTCAAAACACCAAAGCGGAGTATTACGCAAGTACAGATGCTGACCTCCTGACAGCCCTGAAAGTATCCATGCAGCACGAATCGGCAGCGATCCTGCACCTGATTTTCGACCACTATGAGGAGGCTGTACTGCTTCTGTGCCGCAGTACGGGAAGCAGCTTTGAACATTACTTCGAAGGAATCGTGCAGAGCAAGATCAAGGAAAGCATCGTGTTCTTTCGGAATTCCGGCTTCACCGGCATGGATGAAAAGCTGCTCGGACTTCTGATATCCGCACAGTTTGACAGCTACCGGCGAATTGTCAGCGAATGTACTGACCGCAAGGCCGCCGAAACGTATATGGATGCGCTGATGGCTTATCATATCGGCGGCTGGTCTGCGTTTTTTGAATCTGTAAATAAATCACGGGAGGACAAGTGATATGAAATACAATGGCTTTTATTTTTGGATGTTCAAGAGTCCGATGAAAAAGGTTCTGGCAGAGAAGTACGGCAGGGAATATGCCGCCGACATTATGAAAAAGAGCAAAAAGGTCTATCGTGAGCTTGTCGAGAAAGCAGACGACATCGGTGACGATAACCCTATGGCATACAACGAGTTGTTCGCCCTTGCCTTCGTTGCGCCCTATGTGGCAAGCGAAAAGAAAATTCCGCCAACGGCCGTGCAGGAAATGATGCGCCGCTCACTCTATCATATCAAGTGGTACTTCGGCAGGACTGACCTGAACACCGACAAGGGCAAGACGGAAAATAAAAAGAGCGTCGTGAAATATTACAAGTGGTACACGCCCGAAAAGGAAGCGAAATACCCGACCTCCTTCAAGGTGGATTTTGTCGGGCAGCCGTATGAGGGTGCCTGTTACTACCGCATTACCCGCTGCCCGATTTGCATTTACACGGAGAAACTCGGTGTTTCCGAACTCATGCCGTTGTTCTGCGAACTTGATGAAGTGATGATCACGCTTCAGCACGGCGTGCTGCACAGAAAACAGACGCTGGCGAATGGCGGAGAGTATTGCGACTACTTTATTACCGGAAACAGAGAATAAACGGAGAAGCTCGTATCGGTCAATAGCTGATACGAGCTTCTTTTCATATTTTTTAGATTGTGTTTCTTCAGACCTTCCACCCGGCGGCCTGCTTGCGCTCCACCACAAAGCGGCGGTAAAGTCCGTCCACGGACACAAGCTTCTCATGCGTGCCTTGCTGGACGATCTCGCCGTGATCGACAACAAATATTCTGTCGGCATTGCGCACGGTTTTCAGCCGGTGGGCGATCATAATGACCGTCTTATCGTGGGTCAATTCTGCAACGGCCTCCATCAGTTCCTTTTCGTTTTCGGGGTCAACATTGGCGGTTGCCTCGTCGAGAATGATGATCGGTGCGTCCTTCATAATCGCCCGGGCGATGGAGATGCGCTGGCGCTCGCCGCCGGAGAGTGTCGCGCCGCCCTCGCCGATGACGGTGTCAAAGCCGTCCGGCAGCGCCATGATAAAGTCGTAGCATCGCGCTTTCTTTGCGGCGGCCTGCACCTCCTCCATGGAGGCGTCGGGCTTTCCGAAGCGGATATTGTTGGCGATGGTGTCGGAGAAGAGGTACGTCCGCTGGAACACGAAGGAGAAATTGCGGATGAGGCTGTCGTAGCTGTATTCCCGCACATCCCGTCCGCCAAGGCTCACGCTGCCTGACTGCACGTCCCAGAACCGCGCCATGAGATTGCACAGCGTGGTCTTGCCGCTTCCGGAAGGCCCGACGATGGCGACGGTGGTTTTCTCCGGAATGGTCAGGGATACATCATGCAGGATGGGCTTGCTGTCGTAGGAGAAATCCACATGGGAAAGGGCTATGTCCTCCCGCTCCGGTGTCAGGTCTTCGCCGTCAATGTCCATGGGTACGACATTCAAAATAGCGTTTGCCTTGTCCACGCCGATGTCGATGGAGCGGAACAAAGCCGAAAAGCTCCCGGCAGAATCCAACTGCTCAAAGAGAATGAAGGAGCAGATCAGCATCAAAAGGCAGTTTGTAAGTGTCATTATGCCGCCGAAGTAAAAGACGATGGCAGCGGCGCAGACGGCAACGCCGGTTAGCTTGTTGACAACGAACTGCGCCAGCATATAAAGAACCGACGGAATCTCCATGGCAAAGGAAGCTTTGCGGGCTTCCTCCACCGCGCCGTGTACCTGCGTTGCGGAATCGTGGGTCAGGTCAAAATTCTTGACCTCGGCGATGCCCTGCACATATTCCAGCACCTTGGAGACAAGCCGCTCGTCGGCGTTGAACTTCCGCCGGGAAAGGGTCTGCTCCGCCCGCTGCATGGCGGCGTTGACGGCGAAGAACAGCAGAAGTCCCGCCAGCGTAATCAGCCCCATACGCCAGTCAAAGAGGAACATCATCACTGCGACGATGCCGGAGGTCAAAAAGCCCCGGGTCGTGACCATGACCACGCGGGTGGCGACATTCGCCATATTTTCCATGGTGTTGGTGGTGACGGAGGTGACCTCGCCGAGACTGTTGTCATTGAACCAGCCCATAGGCAGATACCGCAGATGCTCTGCGATCTCGATCCGCTTGTTGGCGCAGGCACGGTAGCCTGCATGGGTCTGGAGCATGGTGGCCTTCATGTTGATGGCGATGGTCACAATCAGTGATGCAACGATGATGCCGAGGCTCGTCCATAAAGTTGCCATAGTGAGGTTCCTTTCCAGCAGCGCCTGAATGACAATGGCGGCGGCGGGAATCCGCATGGCGGAGCAGATGGCGCTGACCACGCCCAGCCAGATAGAAATGACAAACAGCTTGCGGTTGTCCGCGCCGCAGAAGGCGAAGAATTTTTTCAGTGTCTGAAGCATTACGCCACCTCCCCGTCGTCTTTGACGCTGATGTGGGCTTTCCACATGGTTTGATAAAGGGGGCAGGAGGCAAGAAGCTCCGCCTGTGTGCCGGTGGCTTCGATCTTGCCGTGATTCACGACAATGATCTGGTCGGCGTCAGCAATGGTGGACAGCCGGTGGGCGATAACCAGCAGCGTCTTGCTCCGCACCAGCTTTGCCAGGGCGGACTGGATGACCGCCTCGTTCTCCGGATCGGTGTAGGAGGTGGCCTCGTCCAAAATGACGATGGGCGCGTCCTTCAGCATGGCCCGGGCGATGGAGATGCGCTGCCGCTCGCCGCCGGAGAGGTGTCCGCCGGAAGCGCCGCAGACGGTCTGATAGCCGTTTTCCAGCCCCATGATGAACTCGTGGCAGCCGCATTTCTTTGCTGCATTGATGACTTCTTCATCGCTTGCGCCCTTTTTGCCCATGCGGATGTTGTCCATCACCGAGAGGTCAAAGAGATAGTTGTCCTGCGACACATAGGCGATGCGCTTTGTACACTCCGCCAACGGAAGTGTACGAATGTCCACGCCGCCCAGCTCAATTGTGCCGTCCTTTACATCCCAGAGGGAGGCGATGAGGCGGGCAATCGTGGATTTGCCGCTGCCGGAAGGTCCCACAAGGGCGTTGACCGTCCCCGGTGCTATATGCAGGCTGACACCGTGGAGCACTTCCTTGTCGTGATAGGCGAAGCGGACGTTTTTCAGCTCGATGAAGTTGTCCGCAGGCAGCTTTTCTGCGCGTTCCGGGCGCTGCATATCCTCGCCGGACAGCACCTTTGCCACCTCGCCGACGATGGTGTTGACCTGCGCAATGTCGTCGGTGTAGGAGAAGGCGGTGATCAGCGGCTGCATAACGCCGAAGGAGAGGACGATGACCGCCAGAAATGTTTCCGCCGACAGTGTGCCGTGCATATAGAGAAGGCAGCCCACCGGCAAAATGCCGAGAAGCATGGAGGGAAATATCGCCATGCCCGCCGCCTGTCCGAAGAGGCTGCCGCGCATCCAGTCGATGAAGCAGTCCGCGCCCTCCTTTGCGGCGGAGATAAATTTTGCGTAGCTTGTTTTGGACTGGCCGAAGGCCTTGATGACCTCAATGCCGCTGATGTATTCCACAGCCGTGTCGTTCAGCGCCTTTGTCGCGGTGACAGTGCGCTGGAACTTCTCGTTATAGCCGCTGAACATGGATGCAAAGCAGAGAATACCCAGCGGAACGACGATCAGCATAGAAAGACCCATGCGCCAGTCCTTGATGAACAGCAGCACCAGCACCGCCAGAGCACCCACAATGTTGGCAGTCATCTCTGGCAGAAGGTGGGCAAGAGTGGTTTCAATGGAATCCACGCGCTCCACGATAATGTTTTTGTAGGAGCCGGAGGAACGGTCCAGCACCGTGCCAAGGGGCAGTGTCGCCAGCTTGTCCAGCAACCGGACGCGGGTATTGGCCAGCACATGAAATGTGGCATGGTGGGAGAGGGATGTAGAAACGCTGTGCAGCATATAACGCAGCACCCAAAAGCCCGCCATCCACGCACAGAGGGTCAGGCAGTGGGAAAGCTCTGCCGTACCGTTTACCAGCGCGGTGATGAGCCGAATGATGATGAAATACGGCGCAAGGGAGCAGGCGACACCCAGCAGCGCCGTAAATACACTCAAAGCGTATTCGCCGTGCCGCCCTTTTGCCAGCTCTAGCAGCCATGAGGCAGCGGAGCGATTTTGTTTCGTGCTTTGATTCATGGGTAATTCCTCCGATACAGATCAGGCAGCCAGATGCTTCTTCACAGTTCTCTCGCCGATGGCAGCGCCGATGATTGCAGTCACGATCACGCCCGCGACCAGCGCCACGGATACCCAAGACTGCAACATCTCAGATGCGGCAAGGATGGTGCCCTGACGGCCATCGGTGACCATCTGATCCGCCATAGCCTTGGCTGCGATGGCATAGGGAATGATGGTGCTGCCAAAGGCGGCCAGCACCTGATTGATGACATAGCTGATGGTCAGCGCCTTTGCATTGCCATAGCCGATCTTCCACAGCAGCAGCTCGGCGATGGCACCGGAGAGGATGAACAGCACGATGTACGGCAGATATCCGCCCATAATGGCCCGGACGATGCTGTAAATCAGGATGGCACCGGGCTTTTTCACCTTCGTGCCGATGATGAAGTAGACGATACCCTCCAGCAAGGCGAAAAATACCGGCATCAGAATGATGGTAACGGGCGTCGCGTACAGAACGGAGCTGGCGAAGAAAATGACCACATTGATCAGGGCCAGCAGGACAACGGTGATGATGTCCTTGATGTTTAGCTTGTTGGCGGTTGCGGTACTCATGGTGAAAGACTCCTTTTTGAATGGTATATAGTTGAACGTCGCAAGGACGACGATCACAGAATAAGACCGGCGGCGGTCCATGCGGCCAGCAGGACACAGAACACAACATCCCACGCAGAGAACCGGAGCGACAGATAGTTGCTCTTGCGGCGGGTTAAGTCGATGCCCCGGGTTTCAGCGGAGGCGGACAGCGTTTCGGCGATACGGATGACCCGCAGCGCCATAGGCACCGTCAGAATTTCCAAATACGACGGCAGCGCCCGCAGCTTCTGAAGCGGCGTTGCGAACACGCTCCGGGTGCGGATGGATTGCCGCAGCAGCTTCATATCCCCGGACAGCACCGGAAAAAAGCGAAAGATCACCGCCACAATCATGATCAGCCGCTCCGGCAGGTGCAGATTGCGCAGTGCTGTCAAGGTGCGGCTGGCTTCGTTTCGCCCGATCATCGTCCGCATGGAAATGCCGATGGCGATAATCCGTGGAAACAGCACCAGCATGAAGGAGAACACCGTGCCCGGCAGCAGGGCGTTTGCCGCCCACAGTACTCCAAAGCTCATCCCGCCTGCCAGCGCCGTTCCAAACCAGCCGTCAGCCGCGGCCAGCAGAATCAGTGCCGCATATGCGGCATAAACGAGGTGGTTGTTGGACGTGGAGATTACGACCAGCAGGGCCAGCCAGTAAAGCAGCTTCGTCACCGGATGGAATCGTTCTTTATGCCGTTTTTTTGCCGGAGCATCGGAGGGATGGAAGTGCTCCATATATTGCCGTATCACTTGCAAATCTTGTTCCGAATGAACGGGAAATTCTGCTTCTGCATGTCCATCCGACAGCCCAATGCAGTAGTCGCAGGCATCTGCAATCAGTTCAAGGTCGTGTGTGATGATGAGAACAGTCTTTTCCTTTCGCATCTCCCGAATCAGTGCCGCGCACCGCTCCAGACTTTCCGCATCCTGTCCTGCTGTCGGCTCGTCCAGTATGACGATCGGCTTGTCGGACAGATACGCCATCATCAGCGCCAGACGCTGCATCTGCCCGCCGGAGAGGGAGAACGGGTGTCGGTCACGGCAGTCCCACATATCCATGCTCCTGAGAAGCATTTCTGTCTTCTGTTCAAATTCCGGTGTCACCTTGTGTCCGTATTGCAGCTCGTGGAGGACGGAGTTGGTGAAGAACTGAAACTCTGCCTCCTGCAGAATGAACAGTACCTGTTTTTGCAGATGCTTTGGATTTTGCGGCTTTCCAAAAAGCGTTATCCTGCCGCCGGAGGGACGGTAAAGTCCTGCAATCAGCTTGCCGATTGTCGTTTTGCCGCAGCCGTTTGCGCCCACGAGACCGACAATCTCATGCTCACGGACGGAAAAACTGACACCGGAGAGGGTATCTCCAGCCTTCCTGCCGTATGTATAGCGGACATCGGAGACGTCAAGTGCTGTCGGCGCGGTTTTTGGCAGCGGTTCTTTCTCCGGCACTGTGATCTCCGCAAGGTCGAGCGTGCGCAGAGAAAGAGCTTGTCTCTGCTCCGCCGAGAACGCCTTTGCCTCTGCGGCCGTGTATTTTCCTTTGATCTCGCCGTCTGCCATGACCCAATATTCATCGGCAATATCCGCAAGATAATAGAGCCGGTGCTCACTGAGCAGCAGCGTTTTTCCCTGCTGCTTGAGTGCCAGCAGAATCTCTTTTAACTGCTGCGTGGCTGCGAAGTCCAGATTGGCCGTGGGCTCGTCCAGCAGAAAAATATCTGTGTCCATTGCCCATGCGGAGAGTATGGAGATGAGCTGCCGTTCGCCGCTGGAAAGCTCATAGACATTGCGATCCTTCAGCCGCTCCAGATGAAACACACGGAAGGCCTCATCCACCCGTTGACGGATCGTTTCCTGCGGTAAGCCGTGATTCTCCAGTCCAAAGGCCACTTCATTGGAGCTGTTCACGGTGAAAAACTGGCTGCGCGGATCCTGAAAAACCGAGGCGGCCAGCTCGCCGATCTCGCCGGTACGCATTCCGGCGGTGTCCTGCCCGTTCAGGCGGCAGAAGCCCTTCAACTCCCCCTCGTAAAACTGCGGGATCAGTCCGTTGATACACCGCAGCAGTGTGGATTTTCCGCAGCCGCTGCCGCCGCAGAGCACCACGCAGCGTCCTGCCGGGATGCTGCCGCCGATTTTTTGCAAAGCGGGCTGTTTTTCTTCTACATATTGAAATTCAAATTCAAAATCGATCATCGCAAGCTCTTCTCTCTTTGGTTAGCTGCATCTAACTACCGGTTGTAAGAAACGGACGGATGAACCGTCCGAATCAAATTTTTGGATTTAGCGAAAGGTATCGCACAGCTGCCGCCAGCCGGCATTGGTGAAATCAAGGACCGCCTGTAAGCAGGTAAGCATTCTGCCTTCCTCCATGTGCTGATCCAGCAGCTGACGGAAGTACCAGAACTGAGAGCCCATCAAAAGGCGGATTGCATCGGCGTTTGGCGCTTTTCCATAGATATGTGAAAAGAATTCCACCGTTTGTTCCGCTTTACGATCCATCAGTTCATGCAGCATGGTTTCAATGGAACTGCCATCGCTGCGGCAGAAAAATAAAGTGCAGTCATCATAGTGCTCGGTCAGCAGTTGAAAATAGATTCGTTCTTCAGCGTTTATGGCGCGGAGGATATCCTCCGGCTGTGCGCTGCGCCTTGCTTTTTCATATTCTTCAGCGATGGGCGTAAAGAGAGTCTTCATCGTCTCAAAAAAATCCTGAAGCAGACTGACAAACAACGCATCTTTATTCTTGTATCTTGTGTAGATTGCTCCCGTGGTGACGCCGGCTGTTTCGGCGATCTTGTGCAGAGAGGCTTTCTGAAAACCGTAAGCAAGAAACTCCGAATAGGCAGCCTGAATGATCCCGTCATCCAGGGAATGATCCCTGCTGGCCATGTCTTCACCCCTCTACACCTAAATAATAATATCGTTATCGATAACGACGTTATTATAGCGTTCTTTTTGCTGCTTGTCAATACGAATTGCACACTGATTTGCAAAAACATGTAGGATTGGATACGCTCAATTTTTCAATTGAATAGTCATGAGAAAACTGAGCCTTTATGTGTTCCGTATGCAGGTTGAACCGCCTTTTCTCACGCAAACAAAATATGCTTAAACATCTGCTTTCTCGGTTCCTGTATCAGTGAAGAAAAAGCATAAGCAAACTTAAGACAGTTTGGGACAATTCTGGACAGTTTTGGACAGTTTTGGACAAAATGCTGTGCTATAATAGTAGCGTCAAAGATGATGGTTCTGGTCTATCCTTTGTCTATGAGCTTTTTATCCGCTCAACGTATTTCTCGCTGGATGCCGAACAGTCCGTCCTGTATCTCCTGCGGCTATTCTCAAAAAATCAACTTCCTATCAGCAAACAGGTTTCGGTTCATCGGATCATAAGCTTTCATCTCTGTTTTCGTTTTCTTTCACGGGATGGTATTCCTTTTCCTCGCATGCTCATCTGTTTCTTGAACAGCCTGGACTTCTGCATCATGCTTCTGAACGCCCGGACTTCTTCCTCTGTGATTCTTTCCTCCGGGATCTGCATCTGGGCACAGAGTTGCTTCAAAAGCACCGTCGTTTCATCCTTTTGATCAAGTATCGAGTGCATCAGCACCTTGATTCCATCCTGTGCAGGCGTTGTTTCTTCTGCCGTAGTGGCGTCCTTGCGATGATTCTCCCGGATGGTTTCAGTGATCTCATCCATATCCTCATGAATAATATATGAAAAGTAATCCGTTTCATTGATTTGCGCCACCTCAAGCGTGCGCATATAAACATCTGTCTCATCAGGCGCATATTCCTTCATGACCTTCTGGCGCGCCACTTCCAGTACCGTGTTCATATCCTGAATTCGCATATCCGCGATGCGATCTACGACGATCTCGATGTCTGCCATCAGCTGGCGGAATCTGGGGTGCGTCATCATTTCACAGAGCAGGCGATTATTGATCTTCCCACTGCGCAGCAGCTCCAATACTTCATCACTCAGATGCAGGGATGCCACGTCCACATCTGAGTGATTTTTCTGTTCTGTCAAGCCCAGAAGATAATCGGTGGATACGCCATAAAACTTTGCCAGCTTCTGGATGGCGTAGTGATTGATGTCGCCGCAATCCTCGCTCTCATATTTGCTAAGTGCAGACTTCGATAAGCCGGTCTGCTCCGCCAGCTGTTCCAGCGTCAGCTTCTTATCTATCACACGAAGGTCCTTCAGACGCTCGGCCATTGTCAGTTGAACGTACATTTTCCAGCCTCCATAACCAGTTTCAACCCTATCATACCACATTTCCATAAGCGTGGAAAGACAGGGGTTTTTGCGGGTTTTCCATCGTTTCGGACACAGGCCAAAGCATGGGGTTTGTCAGGTATACTGTCTGCGTTCCACAGAACACAGAACCTTGACAACCTATCCCGAAGCCCTCTGCCCGATATACCGCCATGACCTTCCGGTTACCCCCGCGTCCCCCTGGCAAGCACCTTCCCCGGAAGCAAGCGCCTCTTCAGGACTGACTGTGAGCCAAACAAGGTTTCTAGCCGGGAACAGGCAAGGGACACCCATACAATAGAATTCCAAATAAGAAGCATAACCTTTACTCTAAAAAACTGAAAGAGATGTACATTATGAAACAGCTTAAGAACATGCAAATCATCGGAATTGACAATGGCTACGGCAACCTGAAAACCGCCAGCGGCATCTTCCCCGCCAGCGTGCTGACCTTCGACCACGAGCCTGCCTACGCGCAGGATCTACTGGTTTACGATGGCAAATACCACGTCATCGGCAGCGGGCACCGGGAGTTCACCCCGGACAAGGTCAGCAACCCGGATCATTACCTCCTGACGCTTGCCGGCATCGGTCAGGAGCTGTGGAAGAACAGGATAACCGAAGCCCGCGTGTACATCGCCGCCGGTCTGCCCCTGACTTGGGTGGAATCCCAGCGTGAGAGCTTCCGGGCCTACCTGCTCCAAAACAATCATGTGGATTTCATCTGGCGCGGTACCGAATACCGCGTCGATATCGTTGGTGCGGACGTGTACGCGCAGGGCTTTTCCGCTATCGTGCCCATGCTCAGGCAGTTCAAGGGCGTGAACATGCTCTGCGACATCGGCAACGGCACCATGAACATCATGACCATTCAGGACAGGCGTGCCGTCATGGACCAGTGCTTCACGGAGAAGTACGGCACCTATCAGTGTATGCTGCGGGCGCGCGAAGCCCTGACGCAGCGCTTCGGCCGTACCGTGCCGGATGCTGTCATCGACGAGGTGCTCCGAAACGGCGACGCCGATATTGGGCGCGACTATGCGGAAACCATCCGTGAAGTCGCTGCGGGTTATGCAGCAGAGATCATGCGCAGGCTGCGCGAGCACGAATACGACCCGCAGACCATGCGGCTGTGGGTTGTGGGCGGCGGCGGATGCCTGCTGCGCCACTTCGGCGAGTATGAGCATGACCGCGTGACCATCATCGACAACATCCACGCCAATGCCGAGGGCTACGAATACCTTGCGGAGCGGCGTCTCAGGCGCGAGGGCATTGCTGGATGAGCCAGATGTTCCGCACAACTCTCCGGCTTGATCCGGACAAACCTGCCAGCAGGCAAGCCGCTGCGTTGCTGCGTCAGCTTCATGCGGAGCGTGGCTTGTCCTACAGCACGCTGATCGTTCCGGCTGTCAATGCCTATTACGGCGAGGCACCCGCAGACGAAAGCCTGCGGGAGACGATTCGCTCAATCGTCCGGGAGGAGCTGGCAGCTTCCTCTGTTCAGCTTGGCGATCTGCTGCAAACGCTGAACATAGTCACATCTTCGACAGCTCCTTCTCCCATCCGAAGTGATGAGCCCGACGACGCCGATCTCGACGATGCGCTAGACAGCTTCGGTTGCTGATGCTCTTTGGTGCTCATGCGCACCGCATTCTTGAATCAATCCTCCTGTC
>ENA-OYXE01000229-OYXE01000229.1-human-gut-metagenome-genome-assembly--contig:-NODE-229-length-18755-cov-7.336791_pt1 | contig 18755 bp, 17 predicted proteins | sample MGYA00244175_ERZ653407 | MGnify/ENA primary metagenome ERZ653407 (study PRJEB26926, sample SAMN06165181) | human gut metagenome | biome: ENVO:00009003; feature: ENVO:2100002; material: ENVO:00002003... | reverse complement strand
GAGATGTAGAGAGGTCTCGTGGGCTCGGAGATGTGTATAAGAGACAGATATGGTAATATCTGTCAATTTCATCAATATCAACAAACCCTGATTTAACGCACATTACCGCAGTCTGGGTAAATGCAGGCAATGTTTTATGGAGACTCATTATAACCATATCAGCACCCAGCCTGACCGGATTTTCAGGAAAAAAATCACTAAAGCCAAAATGTGCCCCATGGGCACAGTCAACAATTAATGGAATGTTTTTCTTGTGTACCACCTTGGAAATTTCTTCAATATCTGAAACAATACCTTCATAAGTGGGCGACGTTATTATTACCGCTTTAATTTTGTTGTTTAGTTCTAATGCTTTTTCAACATCTGAAGCATTTATTGCAAGATTTATCCCCGTATTTTTGTCTACCTGTGGATAAATATACTCCGGATTAATTCCCCTGAGTATAAGTGTATTATATACCGATTTATGACAATTTCTTGCCACAAGCACTGTGTCATTATATCCCGCAATGGCAGAAATTGCCGTCATTATCCCTGAGGTGCTTCCATTATTCAGTATATATGATTTATCTGCAGAATATATTTTTGAAATTCTTTCAGTCAGCCTTAACAAAACATCCTCAGCCTTATGTAAATCATCAAATCCTGTTATCTCTGTTATGTCATATTTATATGGATTAAAACATACATCAATATTTCTTTTATGACCGGGCATATGAAAGGGATAAATTCCTTCCTTTTCATAATTCATTAATTTATCTATCAGTTCTCCCATCTAATCACCCATATATAAGTTCAATATGCCATTCAATTTATCCATATCCGTATTGACCATATCTTCTAAATCTCTCTTTTTTTCTTCGACAAAAAATCTGTTATATTCTCTTTGAACTGCCTGGTCATATTGAAACCTTACTTCAGAGGATGACATATCCTGACCATAAAATTCAAGCTGCCTTATTGCGTCAATATAACCTAACTCCATCCTTTTTCTTGCACCTTTTGACGTAAAATCCAGTGTTCCATCTATAAAATTACCTATATCGTATCTCGGATTAATCAGTAAAAACTCAGCATCAGGATATTTCATATTATTAATCTCCGTATTCTCTGATAATCCAACTACTATAAAATGTCTTATTCCTTCTATATACAAAGGCTCAATCGGCATATTGTCCGTCAATCCACCATCCCTGCATATATTTCCGTTAATAACTATCGGTTCATAAATAATAGGCAGTGCCGAAGATGCAAGTAAAATATCTTTAATCTCGTTCGCAGGCTTGTAATTTAATCTGTAATATTTCGCTGTTCCACTGCCACTGTCCACAGGTCCAAAATCGGTAACGGTTGCATAAATAGTCTTGTCGCTCATACGAATTACATCAAAATCAATATATCTTTTAAAAATATCCAGTAACCCGTCTCTGGGTACCAGACCCTCTTTAAAATCCACCATTTCCGGGGATACCTGTAAAAAAGACTTTGGAGTAATATCCTGCCAAGCATTAACAGCCACATTAAGGTCGCCATTAGCGAACAATACCGAATTAAGTGCCCCACTGCTGGTTCCCGAAACGGCAATTATACAATCATTAATATGATGTTCAAAAAGTGCCTTGAAAACGCCTATCTGATATGAACCTTTACCTCCTCCTCCATTTAGTACAAGTCCCCATTCTTCATTAGAAAAATCTTTCATGCAATTCACCTCTCCCCCTATGTTATCATTATATACTTATTATATGCAATAAAAAAAATTACTGCATTACTACAGTAATTTTAAACAGTGCCCAGAACCGGAATCGAACCAGTGACACGGGGATTTTCAGTCCCCTGCTCTACCGACTGAGCTATCTGGGCATAACAAATTAAATTGTAAATAGCGGGGACAGGATTTGAACCTGCGACCTCCGGGTTATGAGCCCGACGAGCTTCCAGACTGCTCTACCCCGCGTCAATATCTAAAAGCCACAAAGCTGGAAAATTAATGGATGGAGGTGGATTCGAACCACCGAAGCATTCCGCAACAGATTTACAGTCTGCCCCCTTTGGCCGCTCGGGAATCCATCCATAGAGCCGACAATCGGAATCGAACCGATAACCTGCTGATTACAAATCAGCTGCTCTGCCAATTGAGCCATGTCGGCATATGCTATTATTTACTTTACAAAATGTCGACAAAAACAAAATGCCAAACCATTTTCAGATTCGGCTTACAATGACCCCAACGAGATTCGAACTCGTGTTACCGCCGTGAAAGGGCGATGTCTTAACCGCTTGACCATGGGGCCATAAACTCCCTGAGTAGGGCTCGAACCTACAACAACTCGGTTAACAGCCGAGTGCTCTACCATTGAGCTATCAAGGAATATCAACTTTCACAAGGTATGATACCACATTCCGGTTAAAATATCAAGTATAAAATACCGGAAGTTCATAAGAACTTCCAGTATATTATATTCATAAATTACTTTAAGTTAGCCTTAGCTGCATCAGCAAGCTTTGTAAATGCTGCTGCATCATTAACAGCTAATTCTGCAAGCATCTTTCTGTTCATTTCGATTCCTGCTGTCTTAAGACCGAACATAAACTTGCTGTATGAAAGTCCGTTCATTCTTGCTGCAGCATTGATTCTTGCAATCCATAACTGTCTCATCTGTCTCTTCTTTTGCTTTCTGCCAGCATATGCTGATGTTAAAGCTCTCATTACAGACTGTTTTGCAATTCTATACTGTTTAGATCTGGCTCCTCTGTAACCTTTAGCCAGTTTTAAAACTCTGTTATGTTTTTTCTTAGCGTTTAATCCGCCTTTAACTCTTGCCATTATATTTTCCTCCTAAAATTAATTGAACCATCAAATTAGATGTATGGTAAAATCTTCTTCATGTTCTTTTCATTTGTTGAGTCAACAAGAGCTGCTTTTCTAAGATTTCTCTTTCTCTTTGTTGTCTTCTTTGTTAAGATGTGGCTCTTATAAGCTTTGTTTCTTTTTAATTTGCCTGAACCGGTAACTTTAAAACGCTTAGCTGCGGCTCTGCTTGTCTTCATTTTTGGCATAATAAAAATCCTCCTTAAAAATATCTGATTTGTATTTTAACGTTTCTCAGCTAAAATCATTGCCATGCTTCTGCCCTCGACTTTGGCAGGTTTCTCTATTACTGAACAGTCAGCAAGCTGCTCTGCAAAATCATCAAGAATATGCTTATTCGATGACATATGAGCTAATTCCCTTCCTCTGAATCTCAAGGTTACCTTAACCTTATCACCCTTCTCAAGGAATTTTCTTGCAGCATTAACCTTCGTATTAAGGTCATTGCTTTCGATATTAGGTGAAAGACGTACTTCTTTGATTTCAACAGTCTTCTGTTTCTTACGTGCTTCCTTTTCCCTACGAATCTGTTCGTACTTATATTTTCCGTAATCGGCAATCTTGCATACAGGTGGCTGTGCTGTAGGAGCAATCTTAATCAAATCAAGTTCTGCTTCCTGTGCAAGCTTATATGCTTCCTTAGATGACATCACTCCTATCATCTCTCCGTTTTCGCCAATTACACGAACTTCTTTGTCTCTGATCTGTTCATTAATCATTAACTCGCTAATGGTAGTGTACCTCCAATAAAAAAGTGCGGATAGAATAATATCCGCACACAAATAACATACTTAATGTCTGATGTATATAACCCTTGACCTTAGGCTGGGGTGAGAGCGGATACTCTTCTTTATTTTTACAACTTCTACAATATATCATTCTTTCTTATGTATGTCAAGATATTTTTTTGGCTAAAATATAAACCTAAAATAAAAAATCAGGAGGCATATATGAAATATATAATTACCACGGACAGTAATTGTGATCTTCCGGAAGCCTTTTACAAAGATAATAATATTCCGGTTCTTCCAATCTGCTATTACATGGACGGAGTTATTTACGGTAAAAAAAACACTCTGCCCCTGTCAGAATTTTACCACAGAATGCGAAATGGCGAAAGTGCCAAAACCACAGCCCCAAATATAGTGGAAACAAAAGCTTTTTTTGAAGACTGTATAAAGGTATGTAAAAATATTGTCCACATTGCTTTTTCTTCGGCTTTAAGCTCAACCTGCCAGAATGCCGTAATTGCATCAAAAGAAATACAGGATGAATATAAGGACGTAAAAATTACCGTAATTGATTCATTGTGTTCATGCATGGGTGAAGGAATGCTTTTATATAAGGCTGTATCAAATAAAAATAACGGCATGTCCTACGATAATCTTATTGAATACCTGAACAACGTCAAAACCCATATAATACATCTTTTTACGGTTGATGATCTGCACTACCTTCATAACGGCGGACGGCTTTCAAAAAGTGCCGCAGTTTTAGGAAGCATTATCAATATCAAACCTATATTATTTGTGGATAACAACGGTGAGTTAAAGCTGACCGATAAGGTAAGAGGCAGAAAAAAATCCCTTTTATATCTTATCAGTAAAACAATATCCGATATATCTCCCCATGGGAAGGACATTGTAATGATAAGCCATTGTGACTGCGAAGAAGATGCCATGTATATATACAGCCATCTTAAAGAAAACATTGATATAAAAGAAATAATGGTAAACCAGATAGGTCCCACAATCGGTTCCCATTCCGGTCCCGGAACTCTGGCGGTATACTACGAAAGTGCCAAAAGAGAATAAAAAAATGCTGTGAAACTCCCTTTATAAGGTATTTCACAGCACATTTTTTATTTTATTATTTTAAATCCTTTGTAATATCTGAGCCATGCTTTTGCAAGAATTGCCTTTCTTGTTACGGGTCCCCATACTCTCGAATCCGATGAGTGGTTACGGTTATCGCCCATCATAAAATACTCGTTATCGCCAAGGACTATTTCCTGATAATTTTTCACATCATTGGCGTTGGGTTTTTCGTTCCACCAGTCAGAATTGTCAATACATTCTTCTTTGCCGTCTTCATTTTTAAGATATGCAACACCTTCTTTAATAACTATAGTCTCGCCGGGAAGCCCTATTACTCTCTTTATATAAAGCTGGCCTGCATCCTCACCGGTTGCTTCCGGAGCTTTGAATATGACAACATCTCCTCTTTTAGGATCCGTAAAATAATATGGTATACGCAGTCCTATAAGGCGGTCACCAACATTAACCGTGCTGACCATTGATCTTGTTGGAATAACAGCGTTGATGATAACAAACTTGCAAAGTAAAAAAGCTATAAGTGCACCAATTGCAATAACCCTGACATATTCCAATACAACTTTCCATCCGGATTTTGCTTCATCTTCTTTTTTGTTCTTATGTCCGGTTATTATCTTTTCCTTTTCTTCATCCGCTTCTGCTTTTTCAAGCATTTCTTCCACTTCACTGAGTTTTGCCATTATCTTTCACCTTATATTATTTAAAATATTCTACACCTGATTCAAAAATCTTAAGATCCTGATCTCCGTAGATATTAATTGCAACAGAATCTCCGCGTCTTTCAGCATGTGCCATCTTACCGAATATTCTTCCGTCAGGGCTTGTAATACCTTCAATTGAGCAATAAGAACCATTTACATTCCACTCCTCATCCATTGTCGGATTACCATCAAGGTCTACATACTGTGTAGCAACCATTCCTTCCGCAAAAAGCTTATCGAGCCACTCTTTATTGGCAACAAATCTTCCTTCACCATGAGATGCAGGGCTGCAGTATGTTCCGCCAAGTGTTGCTTTAGCAAGCCATGGCGATTTATTGGAAACAACTTTTGTATATACCATCTTAGAGATATGACGTCCTATTGTATTCATTGTAAGTGTAGGTGAGTCTGCTGACTGCTCTGTAATCTTTCCGTAAGGCACAAGTCCAAGTTTAATAAGTGCCTGGAAACCATTACATATACCGAGGGCAAGTCCGTCACGTTCGTTGAGAAGTTTCTCAACAGCTTCTTTGATTCTGGCATTTCTGAATGCTGTGGCAAAGAACTTAGCTGAACCATCAGGTTCATCACCTGCGGAAAATCCGCCAGGGAACATAATAATCTGTGCTTTGTTGATTGACTTTTCAAATTCTTCTACAGACTCTCTTATGTCATCTGCTGTAAGATTTCTGAATACCTTTGTAATTACATCCGCACCGGCTCTTTCAAATGCCTTTGTGCTGTCGTATTCACAGTTAGTGCCCGGGAATACAGGAATAAATACTGTAGGCTTTGCAATTTTATTTTTACAAATATAAATCTCTTTTGCATTATATACAGGTGTATCAAGCTTTTCTCCACCCTTAACAGCAATTGTTGGGAATACCTTCTCAAGAGGCTTTTTCCATGTGTCAAGTGCTGTCTTAATGTCTATTGATACATTTCCGTATTCAAAAGCTGCCTTATCATTGACAAATCCTATCACACGGTAATCTCCTGTAAGGGCAGATACCTTATCGGCAGGTACTTCTGCAACTATACATCCGTATTTTGGTGCAAAAAGTTCTGCTGCGTCAACATCTTCGTTAATTGTTACACCTAACATATTACCAAATGCCATTTTGCTGACTGCCGGAACAATTCCCTTGGCATTAAGTGTATATGCGCTGACGATGTTATGCTTTGCAATTGCGTCGGCAACATTTGTAAACATTTCCATAACCTGTGCATATACGGGTATATCGAATTTGTCCCTCTTAATCTCAAAAAGAACAAGTACGTTACCGGCTTTTTTAAGTTCAGGAGTGATAATATCTTTTTCACTTGCGGTATCAACTGCAAATGATACAAGTGTGTTAGGTACATCAAGGTCATTAAAGGTTCCTGACATACTGTCCTTACCGCCGATTGAAGGAAGTCCGAATCCCATCTGGGCTTCAAAAGCACCGAGAAGAGCTTTCATAGGTTCACCCCAGCGTGTCTTGTCTTCTGTCATTCTTCTGAAGTATTCCTGGAATGTAAATCTTATCTTTCTGTAATCACCGCCGGCACATACAATCTTTGCCATAGATTCAACTACTGCATATATTGCACCATGATAAGCACTCCATGATGAAAGATATGGGTCAAATCCGTAACTCATCATTGTAACCATATCTGTCTTTCCCTTTAATACAGGAAGTTTGGCTACCATTGTCTGTACTTCCGTAAGCTGGTATTTACCGCCGTAAGGCATATATACGGAACCTGCACCGATAGAGCTGTCAAACATTTCAACAAGACCCTTCTGTGAACATACATTAAGATCTGAAAGTGTCTTAAGCCATTCTGCCTTAACATCCGTTACAGGCTTTGTGTTGAAAAGATTATCTTTTTCCGATGGCATTTCAACTACAACGTCCGTTTCCTGATGGGCACCGTTAGTATCAAGGAATGCCCTGCTTATATTTACAATGTCTTTGCCTCTCCATGTAAGCACAAGACGTTTTTCTTCTGTTACTACAGCAACTTCTACTGCTTCAAGATTTTCTTCATTGGCATATTTTAAGAAATCCTTAACATCCTTAGGATCCACAACAACTGCCATTCTTTCCTGTGATTCGGAAATAGCAAGTTCTGTTCCGTCAAGACCTGCGTATTTCTTAGGAACTTTATCAAGGGATACCTTGAGTCCGTCTGCAAGTTCTCCGATTGCAACAGATACGCCGCCCGCACCAAAGTCATTACATTTTTTGATAAGTTTTGATACTTCAGGTCTTCTGAAAAGTCTCTGTATCTTACGTTCTGTAGGTGCGTTACCTTTCTGTACTTCAGCACCGCAGGTATCAATGGATTTTTCTGTATGTGCCTTAGAAGAACCTGTAGCTCCGCCACAGCCGTCACGTCCTGTTCTTCCACCGAGAAGAATGATGATATCTCCCGGATCAGAAATCTCTCTTATAACATCTTTTCTTGGAGCAGCACCCATAACGGCACCGATTTCCATTCTCTTGGCTGCATAATTAGGATGATAAATTTCTTTTACATATCCTGTAGCAAGACCTATCTGGTTACCGTAAGAGCTGTAGCCATGTGCAGCTTCCCTTACAATCTTCTTCTGAGGGAGCTTGCCTGCCATAGTCTTATCAAGGGATAATGTTGGGTCTGCAGCACCTGTGACACGCATTGCCTGATATACATAAGTACGTCCTGAAAGCGGATCTCTTATAGCACCTCCAAGACATGTTGCGGCGCCACCGAAAGGTTCGATTTCAGTAGGATGGTTATGTGTCTCGTTTTTAAAATTAACAAGCCATTCTTCTGTCTTTCCGTCAATTTCAACAGGAACAACTATACTGCAGGCGTTAATCTCATCAGACACTTCCATGTCATCAAGTTTGCCTTCTTTTTTAAGTTTTTTCATTGCAAGAAGAGCTATGTCCATAAGGCATACGAATTTATCGTTACGTCCTGCATACACATCTGCAAATGTATTTTTATAATCCTCAAAGGCTTTTTCAATAGGCTCTTTGTAATATCCGTCCTCAAACTTAATATTCTTAAGTTCTGTTGAGAAAGTCGTATGACGGCAGTGATCCGACCAATATGTATCAAGAACCCTGATTTCTGTCATTGAAGGGTCTCTGTGTTCTTCATTCTTAAAATAATTCTGTATATGAAGGAAATCCTTAAAAGTCATGGCAAGACCAAGTGACGAATATAAATCGTGAAGTCTGTCTTCGTCCATATCCTTAAAGCCGTCAAATACGATTACATCCGCAGGCTCCGGGAATACAGTTACAAGAGTCTCAGGCTTTTCAATGTCTGCTTCCCTTGAATCAACAGGATTAATGCAGAAATTCTTGATTCTGTCAAGTTCATCCTCAGTAAGGTTGCCTTCGATTGCATAAATAACTGCTGTTTTGATAACAGGTTCTTCATCTTCTTTTAACAATTTGATACACTGTACGGCACTATCGGCTCTCTGGTCAAACTGTCCCGGTAAAAATTCAACACCAAAGACATGTTCATTATCATTATGGGTAAAATCTTCCTCATATACATAATCAACAGGTGGCTCTGAAAAAACAGTTACAAGTGCTTTTTCATATGTTTCTTTTGTGATATTTTCGATGTCGTACCTGATTAATACTCTGACATTGGTTACAGTATTAATGTTGAGATAGCTGCTTATTTCTTCACTAAGCTCCTTTGCCTTAACTGCAAATTCAGGCATCTTTTCAGAATAAACTCTCTTTACCTTACTCATGGTATTCTCCTTTATGTTATATATTATTCATGTAATCTTCGGATTACTTTGCAAACTACCGCATCTTCCATAACTGTAGGGCCTGTATAAGTAAAAAATACAAGACCCTCCGTAGGTGATGTTACCTGATTTATTACTTCACCTTCATACGGATCTATTATCTCGCCTATAACGCTGCCTCTGTATACAGGGTCTCCCGGATTAATCACCCGCCTGTAAAGACCGGATACCTCGGACTTAATGGACGTAAGGTCATCTTCATTAATAACCTCCGCAATATATCCGCTGTGATTGTTATATTTGATTATTCCCATTCTTGTTAAAAATCTGAGAATAGATGCAACTGCCTGTCTTGCAGAAACATCATCTATATAATCGGTGCAGGTTGTGTACAGTGAAAAAGCACTTGTACCGCTCATCTGCCAGTTATAATTAAGAGTTGCCGTATCCATAGGCTTAGGTTTTCTGATTACAACAAAAGGCAGTCCGAAAAGGTTAGCCAGACTCGGATTCTGGAAACCCGTCTCCATCATTCTTATATGTGGTACAAAATTACCGGGCATATAAAAACTTGTAAGCTGTATTCCGTAGCTGAAGCCTTTTATTACTTCCATTAAATTGGCCGCTATCTGCTGTGTAGTGTCTCCGTTAATAAATCCGGGGAATTTTCTGTTAATATCCGAATCGTCTAACGGCCAGAATCTCTTGTCTATATTAGTGGCATACTGATTAATGCACGGAATAATAAGTATCTCCTTGCCATTTGCAATCTGTCCATGTTCCTCTAACTTCTTAAGTTCTTTGATAAGCTGTGAACATATATATGTCTGCTGGTATTCATTGCCTCGCATTGAACCGACAACACATGCTGCCCTGTCTCCCTGTCCAAAGGTAAAACCTGTTATTTTGAAATCTTCCCTGTAGATTCCTTCAAGAGTATACAATACTTCTCTACGCATCAAGTCCACCTCCGTCATGCTCCGCACATATTCGTGCCACAATAGCTCCTTTATATACAACAGGATGTTCCCTAAGTGTGAACAGGAAACCGTCTTTAGGTGATATTATGTCTTCAAGTATCTCTCCGGTAAGCGGGTTAACTATCTTACCTATATATGTTCCTTTACGGATATGCACACCCAGTTCTTCCACATCTTCAAGGATAAAAAGTCCCGATCTTGTGGTATGGATTGCGGATACATCACCCTTATGGGCCACAATAGGTTCCCTGATTTCATCGGTTATATCCCCTTTCCATATTCCAAGTTCTTTCATAAGTCTTAAAATACCTGTAAGTGTCTGTCTTGCATATTTCCTTGAAATTCTTGACCCTGCTCCCATCTCAACAACCAAAGAAGGGACACCAAACATATTAAGACAGTTGGCAAGTGAAGATTCAAGATATGCTGCCGATGACAATGCCCATATTATGTCGGCATTCATAAGCTTTGCATAAGGAAGCAGTTTTTCAAAAAGTTCAGGGCTTAATCTTACCTGTGGAGCTTCCTTTATAAAAATATTGGAAGAATGTACATCAACACACATATCACTTCCTATTATATCCTGAATTATATTATAAGCAATATACTCGGCCATTGCGCCGGAGTCGTTACCCGGAAACACCCTGTTCATATCAAGGTCATTCATTGGAATCCCTCTTGTTCCCGTATCAATTCCGAGCGGATTAATTGAAGGATATACATCAACTATTCCCGCAAGGTTCTGAGGTTCTGCTTTAATCTTTTCAATTAATTTATAACAAACGTACTGGCCATTAAGTTCATCGCCATGTGTACCGGTAACTATGGAAATCCTCTTTGTAGATTTATCCGTTACGGAAGGAAGAAGTCTGTTTTTCTTAATTACCAGACGTTCCTCTACCGGCATCTGCAATGATACGATTTCTTCAATCATACGCAGCTCTCCTAATTTATCATGTATTTTTACACACTTTCTGTAGTATTATAAATCACATCACGCCAAAAATCCAGTATTTCTTCATTAACATTTTCAATGTTGACAATATGGTAATTTTTCCATTCTTTCGGAAACAGGCTTACATATCTTTCCCAAAGAAATCTGTCGTCAAGAAGAGCTATTACTCCCGTATCTTCGTCCGTGCGTATAACCCTTCCCGCAGCCTGAAGCACTTTATTCATACCGGGATATACATAGGCATATTCATACCCTTTGTTTTCCCTTTCGTCATAAAAGGTTTTGAGAATACTGTTTTCCGTACTGATTGACGGAAGTCCCGTACCTACAATGATACTTCCGATAAGGCTGTCCTTTTTCAAATCTATTCCTTCCGAAAACAATCCTCCAAGCACGCAAAAGCCTAAAAGAACGTCATTACCGTTATTTTCAAATTCCGCAAGAAATTCTTCCCTGTCTTTTTCGGACATATTGTTATTTTGTATAATTACACGCACTTTTTCACCGTAAAACAGTTCATATACACTTTCCATATATTTATAAGACGGGAAAAAGACGAGATAATTCCCTTTTCTGCTTCCTGTGATTCTAAGTATATATTCTTTTACCTTTGTAAATTCATCGGTATTTCTTCTTGTGTACCTGCTGGTAACATCATTTCCTATGACGAGCAGTCTTTTATTGACATCAAATGGTGAATTAACATATATTGCCGGTTCGTTTATGTCTCCTGTAAGAAGTTCTTTGTAATAATTGACAGGTAAAAGGGTTGCCGAAAAGAACACGGCATTTCTGCCGGAGTCAACGCACTCCCTTATGTTATTGCCGGGATTTACGCAAAAAAGCCTGTACATAAAACCATGCTCAGTATGTTCACAATATTTTACATAATTCTCATCTGTCTTTTCATACATGGCATTAAAATGACATACGTTGAAAAAAAACTCCAAAAGTTCTGTCATATAGGGAAAATCCCTGTTATTTTCCATGAAATGTGTAATCTCCGTTTCAAGGCACTTAAGCGATATTGACAGTAAATTGTCATTTTCCTCAATCATATATTCCCCGTCGCATTTTCTCTTCATCTCAAGCATATATCTGTTACAGCGTTCGAGGATACCCGCAAGCTTTTTACTATAACCTGCCACAAGCTTTTTCACGGAAAGCACATCTTCTTTATAAATCTGTGCCGAATACATGTTCCTTGCCCTGTCCACCAGATTATGGGCTTCATCCACAAGAAAAATATATTCGCCCCTGCTGCCCTCCGAAAAGAATCTTTTAAGCTTTACCTCCGGGTCAAACACATAATTATAGTCGCATATTATCCCATCCATCCAGTAAGATAAATCAAGGCACAATTCAAAAGGACATACCGTATTTTTCTTCGCATACTCCTCTATCACATCCCTTGTAATAACGTCCAGGTTATTAATCATGTCATACACAACGCCGTTAATCCTGTCATAATGTCCCTTGGCATAAGGGCAGGAAAAAGGATTGCACTCAGGAGTGTCTTCTCCATCGCAGAGACATAATTTATCTTTAGCCGTAATGGTAAGTGTCTTAAAATCAAGATTATTCCGTCTTAAAATTCCAAAGGTATCCTCTGCCGCAGTCCTGGTTATTGTCTTGGCTGTCAGATAAAATATTTTGTCCCCGTATTCCTCTCCCATTGACTTAACAGCCGGAAACACGGTGGATATGGTCTTGCCCACCCCTGTAGGTGCCTGAATATATAAATTGTGGTTATCCTTTATTGCCTTATACACGCTGACTGCAAGATTTCTCTGCCCCTCCCTGTATTCAAAGGGAAATTCAAGTTCCTTAATGGATATGTTACGGCTTTTTCTGTGATAATATACATAATTACCCCATTTGATAAGTTCACTTAAGACAGCCTCAAACCACTTTTTTAATTCTTCAAAACTCATTACTTCTGTAAAATATTTTATGGCTTCATCCGTTAAATTGACATAAGTCATCCGTATTCCGATTGTGTCAAGGTTATTTTTCAGGGCATATATATAAGCATAACACATTGCCTGCGCCTTATGGACCTCAACCGGCTCCGACAGGTATTTCACATCCTTATATGTGCCCTTTATCTCATCCACATAAGTATATCCGTCCTTATTAAATATCCCGTCTGCCCTGCCCTCAACCGTTATGTCATAAATATCATTGTCATAAGTATACGAAAGCGATACCTCCGCATTGTAATCACCACCCATTGACTTCTGAATCTTACGGTGTGCCCTGCTGCCGGCATCCATGGCAGTCTTATCCGTAACTCCGCTAAAACGGTTATCTATGTCACCTTTTCTGCATATAAATTCCACAAGATTTCTGACGGAAATTCTAAGTGTACCATTCACAATATCTATCATAGGTTACTTCCTTTACATATACTCTCTGAACCTTAACGGCATATTCTGTTTCTGGAGATTAATATTGGTACGTTCTTTGATGGAAATGCTCTTTCTGAACATCTCATATAATCTTTTAAGTTCTTTTTCTTTATCGTCAGGCTGCAGACTCATAATGTATCCCGTATCCACATCCGTAATTATATATTCACCGCCCTTATTGTGAACGGCAGCCTTGCCCCTGCCCATATCGGCTATAACAAAATTCTCCTGCAGCAACCTGTCCGTAAAAAAACTGCCAAGAAGCGTAAGCAGGTTATTAACGGGGTGGATTTTGCCAAGCAGGAAATTATCATATTGCTCAAATCTTAAAAAGCCTCTGAAATGGTCATATTCCCTGCCTGTATTGCGACACATCTTATTGACATTTGCCACATGAACGTCATGGTAATCCGAAATGCTTCCGGCACCGTTTTGAAATACTGATTTTACAAAGTAAAAAATATCAGTTCCTCTGTCGGGATTATTATTAAGTGCGGCAAGATACATCATATATTCTGCCTCGTAAGAGATTTTTCGTATTCCTTTGGCAACCCGTAAGGACTTTGACAAATCTGTAACCACCTCCGTACATTCTCCGAAAACAAACATATTGTCATTATCACATTCTATCATAACATCATCGGACCGGTAGCCCGAAAATACGGCGGTCAAAATACCCTCATAAGTTCCGTCACATCTAAATATAACCATAAAAAATCTCCTTACGGGCTCTTAATCTATATCTGTCCTGTAATAATACCGTAGCTTGTCAAATCCTTCACTTCATCAGGGAATATGTCACTGTTGGTATCAAAAAAGCTTAACTGTCTGTATGTAACATCGTCTCCCGTAACACGTCTTACAGATGAATCAAGGATATTCCTGACAATGTAATTCTCTTCAATCCTGATATTCTTATACATCATTATGCCGTTACAGGTAATAAAATATATTGCCCTTTTAAGGACAACGCCGATTCTTTTAAGGTCGGCAAAATCAAGCCTGCTGCTCCTTCTTGCAGCAATTATCCTCTTTGCTGAATTGACACCGATTCCCGGGACTTTAAGAAGTGAATAATAATCCGCCCGGTTAATTTCAACAGGAAAATATTCCAGATGTCTCAATGCCCAGTCGCACTTAGGGTCTACAAGAACGTTAAAATCCGGTCTGTCCTCCGATAGAATATCCTGCGCCTTAAAGCCGTAAAATCTCATAAGCCAGTCAGCCTGATACAGTCGATGTTCCCTCAAAAGCGGAGGTCCGTTAAGGGCTGACGGCAGCGTACTGTCATTATTGACATTGACAAATGCCGAATAAAAGACTCTCTTAAGTCCATAGTTCTTATACAATGCTTCCGAAACATTGATTATCTGATAATCATTCTCTCCGCTGGCTCCGATAACCATCTGGGTACTCTGCCCTGCCGGGACAAATTTTCTTTCTGAACGGTTGTATGGAACAATATCATGTCTGTCATTATTAATACCGTTACGGATTAATTTCATAGGGGACAGAATCGTATTCCTCGTCTTATTGGGTGCTAAGGATTTAAGTCCCTCCGTAGTAGGAAACTCAAGATTAACACTCATCCTGTCGGCATACCAGCCCGTCCGTTCCACAACTGAAGGGTCTGCTCCCGGAATCCCCTTAACATGAATATACCCTCCGAAACGGTATACCTCCCTGAGCCTTCTCACTGTCTCACATAAAAGCATCATAGTATATGTGGGATTATTGATAATTCCGGAACTTAAGAAAAGTCCCTCGATATAATTTCTCTTATAAAAATCCATGGTAAGGGTGCATATCTCATCAGGGGTAAATGTGGTCCTCACAACGTCATTACTCTTTCTGTTAATACAATACCTGCAGTCAAATACACATTCATTGGACATAAGAATCTTAAGGAGTGATATACATCTTCCGTCAGCTGAAAAGCTGTGACATATACCACTCCTTGCCGTATTGCCTATTCCCTTGCCGTTATTCTTCCTTTCCGTACCGCTTGATGTACATGCCACATCATACTTTGCCGCATCGGTAAGAATGGCAAGCTTATCCATAATATCCATTGACTCACAAATCTGCATAACTATACCTCGAACATTTGTTTGTATTAATTATAGCACATTTGTTCGATTTGTAAACAATTATTTTGAAACGGTCATTACAGGTCTTACACCTATTGATGTATTGGTAGCCAGTTCTCCGCCTGCCGATATGATTCCGTTGGAATTAACAAATACATAACTTGTATTCATGCTTCCGTTGGAACTTGTCCACCATTTTGCTCCGTTGTTTTCATCAACGAATACACCTCTGGCTATTGCATAATCAGTAGCTTTCGCCTGTCTTTTTTCAACATCCTCGTCTCTCAGCCCGTACTCACTGTATACAAGATTACTGCAGGAAAGAATTACCAGGTAATCTTCCGATTCATTACCGTTTGAGGTGCTGTAAAAATAATTCTCAGGCTTGCCTATATGTGTCTTTTTGATAAGTTTTAATTCCTCATCAGAAAATGCTTTTGAAAGATATGAGGTATTAAGCCATGTCCTTAACTCGCTCACATCCCATGAAGAATCTACAAGTTCGTTCATATAACAGTTGCCGTCAAGGACCTTATCCGTCATAAGGAGATATTCATTGTCTTTATCTATAAGAAGCATCCACGCAATTTTACCATATGTAAAATAAGCAGTTTCTCCGTCATTATTTACTCTCGTTATTTTCTTACCAAAAACAACAGCCGTGTCATTCTCATCATATTTGGCATTTTTGATATAATCGGTCACATAATTGTCTGCAATCTTATTCTGAGGATAGCTTCCAAAATATACTTTGCCGTCTTCACTAAGTACCGGTGCAGTACTGCGTTCTTTAACTTCACCGCTTTCTGTCTTTGTTTTAAGGTAACCTTCAAATTCCTTATCCGCATATTCAGCCATCTCATATAACGCTTCATTGTCATCACCCTCTTTAACACCTGAGTCAAAAAGATAATCAAATAACTCACGTCTTCTGTCACTGCCCTTTGAACTTTCAGCCGTTAAATCAAGATATTCATACACATAATTTAATTTCAGCGTTACATCCTCTGTGTTATCTATAAGGTAATCCAAAACCTCCTCGGATGACTTATTAAGCTTGTAAGCTTCAAGGTATGAATTGTAGGCTTTGTCCTTATCACCCTCAGATTCATACTCTTTGGCATCATTTACATAGTCATCAAAGCTCATGCTTACAGGCTCTTCCTTTTTATCCGTGTCTTTCTTACCCGTCACAAGCAGGACAACTATTGCTGCAACAACTATAACCAGCAAAACAGCGATTATAACCAGCTCTGTTTTTTTTCTTTTTAACTTATTATCTTCCATGCTTTCATTCCTCCGTCTGTCTTTTAAAATTTTATTGCTTTTTATACCGGCTGTCAATGTAGTTTTTAACATATGTATATCATCATTTGCAACATCTTCCCGGTAGATGTATAATGTAGACCTATTGACAAAGAATATGCAAAAAACATTGTAAATGCCGTGATACAGAATTTGTATGAGTTAGATATGGCAGGAACCGGAGAATTTTATGACAGCTGTAATTACAGGAACATCAAGCGGTATCGGCAAATCAACCGCTTTATTACTTATAGAGAATAACATTGAGGTAATCGGTTTTTCAAGAACGCCTTCTGAAATACAAAATCCGCTTTTTAAAGAATACCTGATTGATTTAACGGATCTTAAAGCCTTTGAAAAGCTTATACGGGAGATTAAAAAAGAAAAAGAAATCTCCGTTATAGTCAATAATGCGGGATGTGGCTATTACGGTCTTCATGAGGAATTAAATGCCTCGATGATTCACGAAATGGTTACCGTTAATCTGGAGGTTCCCATGCTTTTAACCTCGATTTTTCTGAGGGATTTTAAGAAAAACAAAGGACAGATTATTAATATTTCAAGTGTGACAGCAAAAGAAATCAACCCCCATGGAGCAGCATACGGAGCCACCAAAGCAGGACTTACATCTTTTGGCAGCAGCATATTTGCAGAAGCCAGAAAATATGGTGTCCGTGTAACCAATATCCACCCGGAAATGACTGATACAGACTTATACAGAAATGCTGATTTTGAAGCCGACACGGAATTCGGCTGTTCATTAACCTCGTCACTTATCGCAGAGACCATCCTTAATGTATTGAAATCACCGGAAGGTTTTTCCGTTAATGACATAACAATCAATCCACAGTATCACCGGTTAAAGAGGAAATAACATGAATTACTTTATTCACACCATAAAAGGAAACAAAACAGTTATTTATAACAAAATCACAGGCAGTAACGATACCGTATACCCTGATATACTGATAAATCACCCTTTTGCCGAAGACGAAATAGCCGACGACACACTATTTCATATTGCAGATGATGCAATCAGACAATACGGAAACGGCAAAGTAATTATTGCCAAAGTCGCAGATGACAATGACCTTGATTACATTTTAAAAACAATGGCCTGTCTTTATCCCGGAAATGTAAAAGAATCCTCCGGATATATAGACGATTTCTGTAAAAATATTTTATTATCTGAGACAATGGCTTTAAATTTCAAAAAACTTATGCAGTACTATAAGGAAACAGGAGGCAATCCACATGACCTTTTAACACCATTTATCAAGGAGTACGCTCTCCCTGTAAAGTCCAAAAAGGAAGGTAAAATGATCTATGAACTTATCAGAAACCAAATTCTTGGCTAAGCCATTTTCCCACATATATGTGGAAGATGATGCCTTCAACTACCCTTTGTCCAAAGAGATTCTTGGAAGGCTTAAAGGCAGCCACATTATTAAAATAAAACATTACAAAGATATTTTTAACAGGGCAGGTCAGGATTTTCTGCTTCAAAATCTTTTTCAAACTGAGACCACCATGCCTGTGTCTGGGTACCATACTGGCTGATGATGACATCCAGAGTTGTCTTGTCGTCTGCTGCGGGAACCGGATGAGCCATTGTTGCTGTCATTGCCAGTACCATAGCTAATGCGATTTTACGTTTCATATGAAAGTCCTCCCTTTTGTTTGGTGAAACTGACAGAACAGTCAGTTTGGTTTCGTGATAATCACGGATGTATTAGGCTGATTATATCGTTTATAAGACTAAGTGTCAATAAAAATAGACAAAAAAAGACTAAAAATACAAAAAAAACAATATATATTGCATAAAGCAAAGTATTGACAAGTTGTACAAAGATTCAAA
>ENA-OYXE01000189-OYXE01000189.1-human-gut-metagenome-genome-assembly--contig:-NODE-189-length-21130-cov-6.236062_pt1 | contig 21130 bp, 10 predicted proteins | sample MGYA00244175_ERZ653407 | MGnify/ENA primary metagenome ERZ653407 (study PRJEB26926, sample SAMN06165181) | human gut metagenome | biome: ENVO:00009003; feature: ENVO:2100002; material: ENVO:00002003... | reverse complement strand
GTCCCCGACACCTGCGCTTACGGTGATTCCGTCGATGGACGCTGATGCCGCGAAGCCGGACGACATGATGATGCCGTCGCTTGGACTCGACCCGGGCTTCCTGATGATGGCGAACGAACCGCCTGCCGTCAGCGAGAGCGGCATGCAGATTACCAATATTACGGTATCGAACATCAAACTTCCGGAAAATGCCAATGCGTACAACTATAGCTTCGCAGCGGACTTCAAGATTTCGGATGAAGCTATTCTTCGCCATGGCGAAGGCAACAAGATTATTATTCCGGCAGAGAATACGCATATCAAAACGGACAGCACTTCTGTCTGGTCGGGCACGGACGCCAAATTCAGCAATGAAAAGCCGGCGTTCAAATTCCAGTACAATCCCGAAACGAATAACGTTGAAATGTGGTTCACCGACGAGTATATGGACTTTGTCCGGAACAACCCCAGCCATGACGACCGAACCGGCACCATGAAGATGAGCGCCGAAATCCGCAAGGACGATGTTGAGAATCTGGGCAACGACGACCTGACCATCAAGTTCGGTGGCGCATCGACTACCGTGAAGTGGGAGGACATCGACAGGGGCAACAACTCCCTCCTCAGCGATTTGAGAACTTGGAAAAGCGGGGCTCATGTCAACTGGGAAAAAGGAACGATTGAGTATACCGTCAAAATCGAATCCACAAAGGGCACGAACGGCAAGAACGCGACTGCTCAAGACGTCATGACGGCGGTGAATAAGCAAATTGCCCTGACAAACATGACCGTCACGGAGGTTAAAACAAACGCTAACTGGAGTCAGGTGCCCGCTGTTGACTCTGCTTCGACAGAAATCAAGACGGACGGTACATGCGCCTGTGGTACGACGGGAACGCACATTCACTACGTTTATGCGAACACGACGGACGAAAGCGGCAAGGTCTATACCATGACGACGGACTATGTGCTGCCGCCGCTTTCGGCAAATGAAACATACGAAATCAAGTATGAATACACGTTCGACAAGGACGGAATGACCGGTGAATACGATCAGCTGACAAATACTTTCACTGCGCAGAGTGGCGGAAAGTGGGATCATTCCCAGAATTCCTCTAACAGCAACCCTACTGACGTTCAGATTAAAAAGCTGCAAAAGAGCAGCCGGTACAACAGCAATGAGGGTTGCATTCAGTGGACGCTCACCGTCAACGAAAACCGTTTCAACATCAAGGACAAGACGCTGACGGACACGATGTTCGACCAGCTTGTGGACGAAAACGGCAGTCTGCTGTTTTCGAAGACGGACGGCAAGGGCTATGTGTCGCGAATCACGGCGAATAACACGCCTATCACCGCTGAAAACTACACGGATTACTTTACCGTGGAAACCGGCGTGGACGGCAAACCGCAGCTGAAATTCAAGGACACCACCGCTAAGATCGTAATCCAATACAAAACGCCGGTGGAAGCAACCGCGCAGAATCAACAGATTACAAACACGGCGGAATTCGACGGCGAACAAAAGACAAGCACCGTGACCGTAGGGCAGGACACGCGTTACAATGTGGTGAAGTCGGTTGACGCGAGTATGTCGGCGGATCCGACGAAGAACGGCGAATACACCGATGGTCTGTATCCGGTAGCGTGGAACGCGACGTACACCTTCCCGGCGACGAAGGATGTTCAGTATAAGCTGAACTTCGGCGATACGCTTGACAAGAAGGTGGAATGGAAAAACGGAACAGATATCATGCAGCACTACATGACGGCGGCTCAGGCGCAGACATTGCTCAACGCCATCAAAGACCTCGATGTTGTGAAAAAGCATGATGCGCAGAATGTGCCGTACACCATTACGCTGCTGACCTGCGACAGTCAGGGCAAAAATGAAGGCACGATGGTGGTGTCTGCGGAAACGTCGCTGACGGAAGGCTACTACTACGGTTTCCGGTTTGAAACGACGGGCGAAGGCGTTGTGCTGAACGACGCCAATACGGATGTGAACGCGACGACAAGCGTTACGCTCCCGTACCAGACGACCATCTATCTGGAAAAGTCCCGCACGAGCGGGGTTGACTTCAAGAACACGGCTGTTAACGCGGGCAAAAACGGAGACGCGTGGTACAAGGCCGCCCCGAACGACCTGGTGGAGAAGAAGTTCGGCAACCATGGCGTTGGCGATTTGAACGGACAGATCATCCATGAGAACGAGTTGTACTGGACCATCCTCCTGCGCAATGATGGCGTGGCGCACGACGAAATCACCCTGACCGAAACGCTCCCGCCGCACATTGTGGTGGATTACATCGAATACGGCAGATCGAGGTTGATTCGTAGCGAAACGGACAGCACGAAGATGACGGTTGCCAATAAGAAAACGGACAATGCCGGTACGATCCCGAATGGCTATGAGGTCAGCAACGAGTGGAATGAGCAACGCATTTCCATCAAAGCTGATTTGGCGGCGGTGGGTGAAGGCGAGAACCGGCAGCAGACAATCAACATCTCCATGAAGCCGAATGAGAATACCGGCGGTTCGGAAACGATCCTCAACGGCAAGGCGGATATGACTGTCAAGGTTCACTGCAAGATTGCCGACGATTTCCTGGCAAATGCGGTGAACGGCAGTTTGGCGCTGGGCGTACTGAACAACCAGCTGGACGTGAGATACGACGCGGCGCTCTATCACAAGGAGCAGAAGACCGAGCTGACCTACGAGGAAGAGACGGTCAAGGCGGTGAACGTCCAGAAGGGCTACAGCGTCAAGGGCGGCGACCAGCAGGCGCGAATCACCTACACCATCGACATCAACCAGGCCGGCGCGGAGCTAAGCCCAAGCTCCAGCACCCTCACGCTGACAGATACGCTGTCGTATGACGTTTTTGGTTGGTGCAATAACTGGCCAAATAATTATATCTATCTGCGAGACGTCACGCTGGATGAAGGCTCCTTCAGGCTCTACGAGGCGCTGAAGGATGAAAACGGCAATCCGATTCTGAACGTTGATGAAAACGGCAAGGGACATTTGGTGCGCGGCGCAGAGATAGAGAAGTATCTCTGGAAGATGGAGTTCACGGAAACGGAGGAAGGGAATAAAACCTACCAGTATCCTGCGCAGGGAACGCCTAGCTTTAGCGGATCGACGGTAAACACGCGTAAGCTGAACATAACCGTCACCGTTCCGGACGGCAAGGCGCTGATTCTGGAATACACGGCACAGGAGAACATTCTGCTGCCGCCTGAGGTGACGAACGAGTACAACTTCAACGACGTGAACCACAAGGGCATCAGTCCGGCGTTGAGAAACCACGCAAACCTTGAAGGAAAAGACAGCTCAAGTACCGAACTGAACAACAGCAATAACGACTACTTCAGTCAGGGCGGCGGCTACATCCACAACAATCTGGTCATCCGCAAGGTGGACAGCGCGAACACCTCGCTGCTGCTGCCGGGAACGGAGTTCACCCTCTACGCATGGAACACGGCAACCAACAAGTTCGAGGCGGTTGGCGGCGAAAATGGTAAGGTCTACACGGATCAAAACGGTATGATTACTTACCAATACAATTCGGCGAAGCTGAACGAGCGTCCGCTCGACCCGAACGTCGCGTACATGCTGGCGGAAACGGATGCAGTTGAACCGTACCACCTCGTGCTGGAGGATCGCCCGCTGGTCGTCTTCCACATCGTTCCGAGAGCGGACGATACCGAAGCACATCCGGTGAGATACCCGGACGGTTTCAACAATGGCAACTTCGGCACGATTTCGAAGAGTCGGCTGCAGGAGCTCATGACTGCCTCCGGCATCAAAGGCGTGGTGGATGGCCCGCACACCGTCAACGGCTCTGCGAGCATCAACATTCAGGTGAAGAACAGCAAGGACCGCCACGACATGGAGGTGCAGAAGAACTGGGCTGGCGACGACGCCCATGAGAATGCGCGCCCTGCCAGCGTCCTCGTGATGCTTCGCCGCTATGTGCTGACGCAGGAACAGTACACCGACGTGCTGAACACGGGCGCAACGCAGAATCCGCAATGCATCCTGTCTGCGGAAATGAAGGGTAACAGCAGCGCGTCGATTGCACGGCAGTTCCCGGAAAATCAGGAGGTTACGGTAACGCTGAACCTGTCAGGTAACGGACTTGGTGACACCGGGCGTATTGTGGCTCGCGTAGACGGAAAACAAATCGTTTTGCAGCCGCAGGATACGTCGAAGAAACAGTTCGTTTACACTACAACGATGGCGTATCAGAAAAAGGTAACTTTCAGTGTACAGTGGTGGCAAAGCTGGAATAATCAATGGTCGGCAGACTATGGGTATGATGACAGCGTGAGCATCACGATGACCCCGGAAGGCACACCGGTTGACGAAGTGCCGACGCAGGTCACGCAGTTCACCGATGCCCAATGGGCGAAAATCCGCCAGCACCCGGACGACGCTTACGGCGGTCGCGAGGCTACGCTGACGGCGGCGAACGGCTGGCACACCAAGTGGTCGCAGCTGGAATCCACCGGCGCGGACGCGAACGGCAACAAGCTCTACTACATTTACTACATCGTCGAGGGCAAAGTGCCGAGCTACACCACATCCGGCATCACCTACACCATCGACCCGAACGCCAGCAAAACCACCGGCACGGTCACGGCGACGCTGACCAACGTCTACCGCCCGGAGGACAAGTACGGCGAAATCAGCATCGACCTGGCCAAAGAATGGTACGCGCCGGATGGCACAAAGCACACGATTACCGAGGAATTCGGCGGCGTACAGGTCGCGCTCTACAAGACGCGCTGGGATTACGTCAACGGCGCGTGGACGATGGGCAGCACGGAACGCCGCGACACGGTCACGCTGGCAGAAGCGAACAAATGGAGCGCCAAGTTCGAGGGGCTGGAAACCTACACGGTCGCCATGGAAAACGGCGTTGTCCAAAACGCCCGCGCCTACACCTACAGCCTCCGGGAACTGAACGTGCCGAGCGGCTTCTACTGCCAGCTGGCATACAGCGGTCTCCCGCAGCACCCGAGCGAGTACTTCACGGACGGGAATCCCGCCAATCCGAAGGCGGACGCGCAGAACGCACGCGGCACGGCGACGCTGCGGAACTATGAGATCGCGAAGCTGACCATCGAAGCCGAGAAGCGCTGGGGTGAAGGCGCGAAGCCTGAAAACATGCAGGATACGCTGACCTTCCGCCTGACCCGCGAAAAGCAGGAGAACGGCGCGTGGGTCGCGGACGACAGCTTCCAAGCGGTCACGAGGGTCATGAGCATCAGCAGCCTGAACACAAGCAAGGTCGTGTTCGGCACTTTCCCGAAGTACGCTGTGACGGGCTTCGACGAGCAGAATCAGCCCATCAGGCAAAGCTACCGCTACAAGGTGGAGGAGGTCAAGTACCAAAACGAAGCCACCCTCCCGTTCAGCGTCAGCTATAGCCCGGCGGACGGTTTCGTGACGACGGAGGGCGATGCGAACACCAGCACCACCGTCACCGTGACGAACAACAAGCTGACGAGCGAGAAGGAAGGGCTGTACCGCTTCAACGTGGCGAAGCAGTGGCTGGACGCTTCCGGCAATCCCGCGGACAAGCCCACGCCGGAAGGCACGAAGGCGAAGATTACCGTGACGCGCACCCGCCATGTCTATGCCCCGGATACGGGCTGGACAGCGGAAACGTCCACCACAAAGACAATCGAGCTGGACACCACGGCAACGTACACGGCGCTTTGGGCAGAATGGAACGAAACGCAGTCGGTTTATGCGCAATACAACGCCGACGGCACGGTGATATCCGCGTGGGCGTACACCTACGAGGTGTCGGAAAAGCCGATTGACGGCTACTTCGGCACGCAGCACCTGCCTGCGGACTTCCCGCAGCAGCCGAGCGACTACTTCACAGATGCGGCGCTGACCGACATCAAGGACATTTACCGCCAGCCGCTGACGGACACGCTGCCGGAAGTGACCGAAAAGAACTACTACGTCGAGCGGTTCAACGTCAAGGTGGACAAGACTTGGGCGCGCTTCCGCGACAGGGATGAGCTGACGTTCTGCTTGATTCAGGCGAAGAAGCAGCTCACCTTTGACAGCAATGGCAAGCCCATCAAGACGGACGATCAGCAGTACACCTACGTCACGAAAAACTGGACGGAGGGCGGCGAAGAACCGGTCTGGGAGTTCAACAACCTGCCGAAGTACTACTTTACGGTGAATGAGAACGGCGAAGCGCAGAAGAAGCCGTATTACTATTACATCGTAGAAGGGTACGAAAAGAATGGTGCGCTAAACCCGTATCTGTATCAGGTGAGCTACACAGGCGACGCTACGCTTGTCAAGAAAACAACCGGTGCGGTGAACCAGCCTGTGGACGGCGGAACGGCGAACATCCACGCGAAGAACCTGCCGGGGTATGAAGTGGGAAATCTCAACCTCAATTTGACGAAAGAATGGGTCAATGTCAACGAGAAGCCGGAAAAGGTTACGCTCAACTTGACTGAGACAACGCATTCATGGACAAAAGAGGCAGGGTGGATAACTTACGATCCCAGCGAGAGTTCCGTCGAAATAATGCCGGATGCGAATGGAAACTGGACGACAACGCACCCGCTGGAAGCGTACTATGTTGAGTATAATCCGGACGGCTCTATTTACACGGCGCATGTTTACACCTATGAGCTGACGGAAGCCCCTGTGAGCGGTACGCTCCCCAGTTACACCTTCTCGGCGAATTGGCCGAAAGAAGTGGGCGACGTCCTTGAACTCAATTCGGCTGGCGAGCCAATCAAGGCAAAGGATGCGTTCAAAGCCTCTTCGTCACAAATGGAAGGAAGCTTCTTAGTCACCATCGCGGACGCAAGCGCGACCATCACCAACGTGCAGACCGGCAAGCTCAACATTGTGAAGCAGTGGGCGGAAGAAGTGGAGTACGACGGCGCACAGAACCCGCTGGACATCAAGCAGGTGTCGATTTCGCTCTTCCGCAACGTCTGGGGCGAAAACTGGACGGATTCGGACGGCGTGGTGCACTACAACTGGTCCTATGACCCCTTCCAGCAGAGTTACGTCCTGTCGGCGGAAAACAGCTGGAAGCTGACCATCGACAACCTGCCGTTGTACGACACGACCCTCAATCCCGACGGCAGCCTGCGCAAGTACCGCTATTACATCCTCGAAAGCACGAGCGTCGGCAACGACACGCTGGACCGCTACACGCCGGTGATGACGGCGGATGAAAGCGAACTCGTCGGCTCGACTCTCTACATCACCTTCAAGGATACGACGGAAAACAACGTGACCATCACCAACGTGCCCAAGAGCATCAGCATTGTCAAGCGATGGGCGGACGCGGACACGTTCGGCGAAGAGGGCATGATGCAGGACATCTACCTTGAAGTCATGATGAAGTATCAGGAAGTCTACTCCACGCAGTGGAAAACGGAAAACCTGCTGGAAAAGAGCTACTTCAGCCTGAAGAACGTTATCTGCACGCCGAGTTCGCTCACGGCGGAGCTGGTGCAGATTAACGGCGCGCCCTACCTGCATGTGTCGGGGCTGGCGAAGGCGGATGAACCGTGGCGCGTGACCATCCGGAATCTGCCGGGCTACGGCAGTGCGTCCTTCATCATCCGCGAAGTGGAGCTGGCGGGCTACCTGAACAACCTGCCGGACGGCAAGCTGGAGCTGGGCTTCAACGAAATCGGCACAATTACCAACACGCCGACGAAGCTGAAAATCACCAAACAGTTCAAGCAGGCGTATTTCCCCGCAGGCAGCGAACTGCCGCTGAATGTCAGCAATACCGTCGTGTACCTGCAAATCTGGCGCGAAAAGCGTGACGGCGCTGGTCTTCCCCAACACGAACGCTACACGCCCTTGCTGGGCGCGCTGGAAGCGAACATGGACGCGACGCTCTTGCCGGATGGCACCGTGAAGCTGACGGTCGGCACGAATACGCCGACCGACGCCGCAACGCTGACGCTGACCCGCCTGCCGCGCTACTGGTTCGACAAGGATACAGGCGCAAGCGGCGAATGGTACTACTACGTCAAGGAAGTGGACGCGGAAGGCAACGAAGTCCATTCAGCTTCTGCCCCGACGAACGGCGAACGGCCGGAAATCAACCTGAACGTCAAGACACTCACCGTCACCAACACCCTGACCGACGTCAGCGCCCGCAAGGTCTGGACGTCGCTGGACAATCAGTTCACACTGAATCCCGCGAACCTCCCGGACATCACGCTGACGCTCAAGCAGACCACCGCGGAAGCAGCGGCGGATGGCGACAAGATCATCGCGACCGTTACCCTTGGCTGGGACGCGGAAGCGGGGAAGGTCGTCACGAAGAATCTGGATGGCTGGCAGTTTGGCGAAGTGGTTGAATACACCGCGCCGGAAGGCAGCAAGAACATCTGGTGGGGCTACAAGTGGTACAATCTCCCGGCGTATGACGCGGGTGGCAACATCTACCGCTACTACGTCGTCGAGAAGACCCCGGTGGGCAGCGGCTGGCAGCTGGTGACGGACGACACGAACGCCACGAACACCGCGCCGATTCCCGCGAACAGCGAAAATCGCGTCTTCCAGATTACGAACACACCCATTACCTACACGCTGCCCGAGACGGGCGGCATCGGCACACTGCCGTTCACGGCGGGCGGTCTGCTGCTGATGGCAGCGGCGGCACTGCTGCTGGGGCAGGAAATCAAACGCCGGAGGGACGGCTGCTGAGCAGTCGGCAGCCCCCCTTCCGGGGGATTCTCAATCCGTATACGCGGGCGAAAGCCCTTGTATAAACATGGGGAAGAAAACGACGGGAGGAGGAATGAAAAAAGCATAGCAGCTATACGTCAGGAGACCTCCCGACGTAGGCAACCCCGGTAATCCCCGAAAAACGTTTCCCAATGAATGACGAACGACAACGAAAAGGAGAAAAACCATGAAAAAGTTTTGGGCAATTCTGCTGGCCATGATGCTCGTGCTGAGCATGGTCACTGTCGCAAGCGCAACGGAAGTGGAAAATCCGTCTACGGGCGCGGAAGGCGATACGCCGACTGCTACCGGCTTTACGATTCAGGTAAATCCGAAGGACGATGTGGATCACGAATACCAGGTGTACCAGATTTTCACTGCTGATGTTGTAACAGATGAATCTGGTGCGAAAGTGCTGACGAGCGTCAAGTGGGGCGCAAACGCCAAGAACGACACTGCTGCGGTCACGACTGGTGATCCTGTGCCGGACGCTGTTCTGGAGGCTCTGAAAACTGTTTCGGGAACGAATCAGGAAAAGCTGGCTGAAATCACGAAGTATTGGAATGCTGACTCCACTCCGGTTGATAAGTTCTCTTCCACCAAAGCAGCCCCCGGCAAGAGCCAGAAACTGACCCCTGGCTATTACCTTGTGCGGGACAATCAGGCGAAGCTGGAAGGCAAGGACGGCGCTGCCACGCTGCTGATTGTAAAGGTGCTGGATCAGGACATCGTTGCGACTGCAAAGTCTGAAAAGCCCTCTGTGGACAAGCAGGTACAGGACGAAGTTGCTGATGCCGAAAAGAACGGCGGAGAAGTGAATCCGGAAGGCTGGGGCGAGAGTGCCGACCACGCGCTGTTTGAAAACTTCAAGTTCCGTCTGGTCGCGACTATTCCGGTCAATGCGGATTATAATGACTATCCGACGTACAAGCTGGTCTTCAACGACACCATGTCCAAGGGCATTACCTTCGTTCAGATTGATTCTGTGAAGGTGAACGGCATCGCACTGAAAGCTACCGATTATGTTTGCACTGCAACGCCTGGTCAGAAGGGCGCAGGCAAGGTTGGTGAAAATCAGGATAAGCCGTCTTGGACGCTCACAATCGAAGACCTGAAGAAGGTGATGAAAGAAAACACCAGCATCCTTGTTACGGACAAGATTACGGTTGAGGTTGTTTACACGGCGTATCTGAACGAAGAAGCGCAGGTCTTCAACGCGAGCGCAACCAGCACGAACAACAAGAACAGCGTCGATTTGGAATACTCCAACAACCCCAATGCTGATGGCATGGGTAAAACGCCGGAAGACCATGTGTGGCTCTTCACCTATGTTGTGAACAACACGAAGTATGCGAACACGGCTGAAGCAGGCAAGGAACTGCCTGGCGCTGGCTTCACGCTTTATGACCAAAATGATCGTGTTGTTCCGCTGTGGAAGGATGCCGATGGCAATTACGTTGTCGCAGGCACCACGAAGCCGAATGATACCTATACGGATGTCGCAAACAATGAAATGATTACGGAAGCCAATGGTACGTTCAACATCATCGGTCTGGATCACGGCACGTACACGCTGAAGGAAACCACGGTTCCTGCTACCTATAATCCGCTGGATCCTGTCACCATCACGATTTCGGCAGACCACAAGGAAGCTGCTGGCGGTGCAAGTGCAACCATGGAACTCACGGCGGCTTCTACGATGAACAACAAGCTCGTCAACAAGTCCGGTGCGACCCTGCCTGAGACCGGCGGCATCGGCACGACCATCTTCTACGTGCTGGGCGGCATGATGTTCGTGGGCGCGGCGCTCATCCTCATCGTTCGCCGCAAGGCCGAAGCGGACGAAATCTAATTTCTCTCCCGCAATTCGTTGAACATCCCCATGTTCTGATGAAACCCCTGCCGGGCGGTGCGCGCAATGCCGCCGCCCGGCATTCCCAAATGGGAAAATGAAGCATGTTTGCAGAAAGGAGGCGGCTCATGAAGCGCAATATGACAACCATTTTGCTGTTTGTGGTGCTGTTTGTGGGTCTGGCGCTCCTTCTGTACCCGTCCGTGTCGGATTTCTACAATTCCTTCCACCAGTCGCGTGCCGTAGCCACCTACAACACGGCGGTGGAGCAGGAGTCCAAGAAGGATTACGAAGCGGATTGGGCGGCGGCAAACGCTTATAACGAAAAACTCCGCGCACAGTCCACCGTTGATCGCTTGATCATGACCGACGAGGAGCGCGAGGAGTACGACGCGGTGATGAATGTCGGCGGTTCGGGCATCATCGGGGTGATTGAGATTCCGCAGATTGCCGTGACGCTGCCGCTGTATCACTCGACGAACGCCAACGTGCTTCAGGTCGCCGTCGGTCACATTGAGGGCACAAGCCTGCCGACCGGCGAACCGGGAACGCATTCCGCCTTCTCGGCGCATCGAGGGCTGCCCTCCGCCAAGCTCTTTACCAACCTTGACCAGCTCACCTACGGCGATACCTTCACCCTCCGCGTGCTGGACAAGGTGCTGACCTATGAAATCGACCAAATTCTCATTGTCGAGCCGCATGACGTCAGCGCACTGCAAATCTATGACGGCATGGATTTGTGTACGCTCGTCACCTGCACACCCTACGGCATTAACTCGCACCGGCTGCTTGTCCGCGGACACCGGGTCGAAACGTCGCTTGCGCAGCTATCCGTGCGCATCTCTGCGGACGCACTCGTGATTGACCCCTACATCGTCGCGCCGATTGTCGCCGCGCCGATGCTGCTGATTCTCCTCATTCTCATGCTGGTAACGACCAGCCCGAAACACAAGAAGCGGAAAGGAGCTGAGCGGTCGTGATGAGCCGCAAACCCTCGCGCCTGCTGGCGCTTGTCCTGCTGACAGCATTGTGCTGCCTTCTGCTTGCGCCCTGCGCGCTTGCCTTTGAACGGGTGGATTTGACGCACCCCTTGACGTTCGCCATTCAGGCGGATGACAACGAGGATGATGCGCACCTGCCCGGCGTGACCTTCCAGCTGTATCAGGTGGCGGACATGGACGCGGACGCTCGGTTCGCCCTGCGCAGCCCGTACAGCACCCTGAATATCGACATTAACGCGCTGAAGAACGCGGCGGACTGGGCAGCCGCGTCCGAAGCGATGAAAGCCCTCACCGCGTCCGAAACGCCTGATTTCACCGGCACGACGGATGAAAACGGTCGAGTTGCCTTCGCGGGACTCAACCCCGGTCTGTACCTTGTTTCCGGCACGCCGGTCATCATCGGCGGCTGGGCGTACAGCTTCCAGTCCTTCCTGACCTCTGTGCCGACGCGCAATGTGGACGACGAGTGGCAGTATGACGTCCTCTCCACCATCAAGCTGGAGCGTTCCCCCGCGCTGATTGACCTTGAGTGCGTCAAGGTGTGGGACGACGACAACCGCGGCACATATCGCCCTGTGCAGATTGAAATTCATCTGATGCAGGACGGTCAGCATATCGACACAGTGATTCTGAACAGCGAAAACAACTGGCACCATATCTTCAAGGATTTGCCGGCTGACCATGTGTACACCCTCAACGAGATTCTGGGGGCTGATGTGTACTATGAGCCGGAATATTCCATCGAAAACGGCGTGTATGTGATTACCAACCGCCGCACGGTCACGCCGACCCCGACCGCTCCGATTCCCGAAACGGGGCAATTGTGGTGGCCGGTGCCGATTCTGGCGGGCGCGGGCATGATTCTGTTCGTCATTGGCTGGATTCTGCACCGGAAATGGAGCCAAGAGCATGAAGAACCGTAAGGGCAATTTGCTGATGACGCTGGGGCTGGTGCTGATTTTGGCGGCAATGGCGCTGGTGGGCTACAACCAGTGGGATGCCAGCCGCGCGCAGCAGGAGTCGGATGATGCGCTGATGGCGCTGGAGCAGATTCGCATTCAGCGGCAGATGGAATCGCAGCAGACCGCCGCACCGCCCGTAGTCACCGCGACGATGATGCCGACAGACACACCCGCGACGGATGCGCCGATAACCGACGCGCCGACGGCGGATGCCACTGCAGCGGATACCCCGGCAGCATCCACGCCCTCCGTAACTGACGCATTGACGACCGACATTCCGCGCGATGACGTAACCGCCACGAACACCCCTGTGACGGATGTGCCCGCAACGGCGAATCCTGCAACGAATCCGCCGAAACCGATGAGCGCACCAACGGCAGGGGATGCGACGAATCCGCCGAAACCGACGAGCGCGCCGACGACAGGGACTGCGACGAATCCACCGAAGCCGACAAACGCGCCGACGGCGGGGACTGCGACGAATCCGCCGAAGCCGACGAGCGCGCCGACGGCAGGGACTGCGACGAAGCCGCCGAAGCCGACGAGCACGCCGGAAATCACCGAAACGCCCATGCCGACGGAATCCCCCGAACCGACGGAGACGCCTGAACCGACACCGTCCCCCGAACCCACGTCGACACCCACGCCCGCGCCGACGGGCAAGCTCTACGAGCGCGTGCCGGGAATCGAAATGCCGGGCGAGAAGGTCAATGGGCACGAGTATATCGGCACGCTGTCCATCCCGTCGCTGGGGCTGAAAGTGCCGGTGCAGCGCAACTGGTCGTACGAGAACCTGAGCGTGTCGCCGTGCCGCTATTCCGGCAGCGCCTACGCGGGCAACTTCGCCATTATTGCGCACACCTACCACTTTGGCAAGCTGAGCAGCTTGGCGCTGGACGCAACCGTTACCTTCACGGACATGGAGAATAACGTTTTCCGCTACGTTGTGCGGGAGAAAAACACGATTTCCCCCAACGATGCGAACGAAATTGCCCATTCCGGTTATGACCTGACGCTTGTGACCTGCACCCTCAGCGGCACAAAACGCGTGGCGGTGTACTGCGAGCGCGTGAAATAATCCAACAAAAGGACTGTCTGCAACGGGCAGCCCTTTTTTCGTGAAATCCATGCAACACGGCAGGAATTGACGGGGTGGAGCGCGAAATAAACAAGCGCGGCGTAACTTTCGCCGCAGGAAGGGAAAGCAACCTTGAACTGGAAAATACACCTTTATCGTGCTATCCTCTGGCTGATTACGCTGTCCCTGCTGCTGCTGATGTTCGGTTTCTCGGCTCAGGAAGGCGTGCAGTCCGGCAGCATCAGCGGTAAAATTGCCCGTCCAATTACGGATTCTCTGGCGCAGCGGCAGGGACTGACGGGGAAGGCCTACTGGAAGCTGTATGCACAGGTGGATTTTGCCGTGCGGAAAACGGCGCATTTCTTGGAGTACACGCTCTTGGGAATACTGCTGACGCTGCTGCTGGACAGCTACCGCGCCCGCTGGCACTGGCTGTCATGGGCGGGATGTACGCTCTATGCCGCGACGGACGAAATCCATCAGCTTTTCGTTGCCGGGCGTACGGGCAAGTGGCAGGATGTGCTGCTGGATTCATCGGGCGCGCTGGCGGGGCTGCTGCTGGCGATTTTCATGCTCTGGCTGATTCGGCGGCGCAGGGCGAAAAAGCAATCAACATAATAAATAGGAGGCAGATTATGCTGACAATCGAACAGCTTTACGACATTAACCACACATTGGCGGCGGATTACCTGCGGCAGTTTACCTATCCGTGGGAGGCGCTTGCGGGCATCAAGGCGGAAATCCTGCGCATCGGCGCGGCGCTTGACCCGGCGGAATACACCGAAGTCAGCGAGCACGTCTGGGTGCACAAAACCGCGACGGTTGCGCCGACGGCGTATCTGGGTGCGCCCTGCATCATCGGCGCGCGGACGGAAGTGCGGCATTGCGCGTTCATCCGCGGCAGTGCGCTGGTAGGGGCAGACTGTGTGGTCGGCAACTCTGTGGAGCTGAAGAACGTGATTCTTTTTGATCATGTGCAGACGCCGCACTACAACTACGTCGGCGACAGCATCCTCGGTTATTGCAGCCACATGGGGGCGGGGTCGATTACCAGCAACGTGAAGAGCGACAAGACGCTGGTGACAGTTCGCAGCGCAGGCGAAAGCATGGCAACCGGCTTGAAGAAAATGGGCGCAATGCTTGGCGACTATGTGGAAGTCGGCTGCAACAGCGTGCTGAACCCCGGCACGGTTATCGGACGGGAGAGCCAAATCTACCCGCTGAGCTGCGTGCGTGGTGAAGTGCCCGAAAGAAGCATCTGGAAAACTGGCGGCGTGGTGGTGAAGAAGCAATGATTCAGCCGATTGTGAGAGATGTGATGTTCCTGTCCTGCAAGAGTCAGATGGCGACGGCGGAGGATCTGCCCGTTGCGCGCGACCTCGCGGATACCCTGCGCGCCCATGCGCACGAGTGCGTCGGCATGGCGGCGAACATGATTGGCGTCCGCAAGCGCATCATTGCGGTGATGGCAGGGAAAACCGTGCTGGTGATGCTCAACCCGGTCATCACGGATCGCCAGATTCCCTTCGCAGCGCAGGAAGGGTGCTTGTCGCTGGACGGCGAGCGCCCGTGTTTGCGGTATCAGCAGATTTTGATGGAATATCAGGATGAGCAGCTGCAGCGGCATGTGCAGCGGTTCTCTGGTTTCACCGCGCAGGTGATTCAGCATGAGGTGGATCATTTGGAAGGCATCATTATTTGAGGTGAGGACATGACTATCACACAAACGCTCTGTCAGGAGTTCCAAACCGCCCCGTGGCAAATCGACGCCGTCATTCGCCTGCTTGACGAGGGCTGCACGCTGCCGTTTATCGCGCGTTACCGCAAGGAACAGCACGGGTCGCTGGATGACCAGAAGCTGCGCGAAATCAGCGAACGGCTGACGGCGCTGCGGGCGCTCGAAGCGCGTCGGCAGGAAATCAGTGAAAGTCTGCAAAAGTTAGACGTCTGGACGGAGAAGCTGCAAAGCGACCTTGATGCTGCCGCGACATTGGCGCAGTTGGAGGATATCTATCGCCCGTACCGCCCGAAGCGCCGTACCCGCGCGTCGATTGCCAAGGAGAAGGGGCTGGAGCCGCTCGCGAACGCGCTGATGCTCCAGCAGCGGAACATGATGGCGCCGGAAACCATCGCCCTGCGCTATGTGAACGCGGAGAAGGGCGTCGAAACGGCGGAGGATGCCCTGCAAGGCGCGATGGACATCATCGCCGAGGTCGTCAGCGACGATGCCGCCGTCCGCACGAAGCTCAAAACGTACTACCATCAAACGGCGATGGTCGCGACGGCCGCGGCGAAGGACGAGGACAGCACCTACCGCATGTACTACGACCACCGCGAGCCGCTGCGCCTGATGCCGTCGCACCGGGTGCTGGCGATGAACCGCGGGGAGAAGGAGGGCTTCCTCAAAGTCGCGCTGGACGTGGACAAGGAGAAGGCGCAGCAGCTCGTGCGCTACGGCTTCGTGCAGCAGACGGGCAGCCCTGCGTGCAAGTACGTCGCGCAGGCGTGTGACGATGCGTATACGCGGCTGATTGCGCCGTCGCTGGACACGGAACTGCGCGCGGAATTGACCGACAAGGCGAGCGCAGCGGCGATTCGCGTGTTCGCGCTGAATCTGCGCCCGCTGCTGATGCAGCCGCCGGTGCGAGGAAAGGTCGCGATGGGGCTTGACCCCGGCATCCGCACGGGCTGCAAGGTCGCGGTGGTGGACGAAACCGGGCGCGTGCTGGATACGGGCGTCATTTTCCCGCTGCCCAGCCACGGCAAGGTTGCGCAGGCGAAGAAAACCGTCAAGCGGATGATTCAGAAGCATCACGTCGGCATCGTCGCCATCGGCAACGGCACGGCGGGGCGCGAGACAGAGCAGTTCTTCGTCGAGGTGATGAAGGAGCTGGCGCTGGGCGACGCGCTCAAATACATGGTCGTCAGCGAGGCGGGCGCGTCGGTGTATTCCGCGTCGAAGCTGGCAGCGGAGGAGTTCCCGCAGTTTGATGTCAGTCTGCGTTCGGCGGTGTCGATTGCGCGGCGGCTGCAGGATCCGCTGGCGGAGCTGGTCAAAATCGACCCGAAGGCGATTGGCGTAGGACAGTATCAGCATGACCTGAAAGCAGCGGAACTGGACGCGGCGCTGGGCGGCGTGGTCGAGGACTGTGTGAACAGCGTCGGCGTGGATGTGAATACGGCGAGCGTGTCGCTGCTGAGTTACGTCGCGGGCATCAACACGACCGTCGCGAAGAACATCGTGGCGTACCGCGAGGAAAACGGCGCGTTTACGACCCGTGCGCAGCTGAAGAAAGTGCCGCGCCTTGGGCCGAAAGCCTTCGAGCAGTGCGCAGGCTTCCTGCGCATTCCCGGCGGCAAGGACTTGATGGAGAACACAGGCGTTCACCCGGAGAGTTACGACGCGGCGCGCGCCCTTTTGAAGCACTTTTCGCTCACCCCGGCGGAGGCGGTCGGCAAGCTGCTGACCTTGGCGGACGCGGAGGGGTTCGCGGCGCTGGCGAAGCAGCTGAATGTGGGCGAACCGACCCTGCGCGACATTGCGGCGGAGCTGTCCCGCCCCGGCCGCGACCCGCGTGATGAGCTGCCGCAGGTGCTGATGCGCAGCGACGTGATGGATTTGAAGGACTTGCAGCCCGGCATGGAGCTTCGCGGCACGGTGCGCAACGTGACTGACTTCGGCGCGTTTGTGGACATCGGCGTTCACCGCGACGGCTTGGTGCATATCAGCCAGATGGCGCAGCGACGCGTGAATCATCCGAGCGAAGTCGTCCGAGTCGGCGACATCGTGACCGTGTGGGTGCTGGAAGCGGATGCGAAAACGAACAGAATTAGTCTGACAATGCGTCCGCCGGCGAAAGGGGAAGGCAATTTCTCAACAACCAAAAGCACACAAACTAAAAAACTAACATAATAGACCTGTAACATCCGAAGGGGCGCCGAAGGTTTCCAAAGGGCGATCGGAAAGCCCTTTGGTCGCTCCCGAAGGAGCGAAATCCCTGCGTAACAATCCAATCCTATAAGCAATAGGAGGAAAATTTATGCAAAACATGCGAAAATGGATTGCGCTATTCTTGACCATGCTGCTGCCGGTGCTTCCGGCAGCAGCCGAGGAGGAATCAACCGTGCTGACAGGCAAAACAGCGACGGAAATCGTCGAGATGATGGGTTTTGGGTGGAATCTGGGCAATACGCTGGACGCAACCGGCGGCAATACCGCGGATGTGACCGCGCAGGAGCAGTCGTGGGGAAACGCGAAAATCACCCCGGAACTGATGGTGCGCGTGAAGGAAGCGGGCTTTGACACCATCCGCATTCCCGTGACTTGGTACCGCTATACCTCGGACGATGGGACGTACACCATCCGCGAGGACTTCCTCCAGCATGTCCATGAAGTGGTCGAGTGGGCGCGCGAGGCGGATTTGTTCGTCATCCTCAATATGCACCACGAAGCGTGGATTAACGAGCCGAATTTCGCGGCGGATGCGGAGAAAATCGGCGAGCAGCTGACGGCAATGTGGCGGCAGATTGCGGACACCTTCGCCGACTTTGACCAGCATGTGATTTTCGAGGGCATGAACGAGCCGCGCGCGCAGGGTACGAACTATGAGTGGGGCGGCAACGCGGCGTGTTACGCTGCCGTCAACTACCTCAACCAAGTGTTTGTGAACACCATCCGCAAGGACGCCAAGGGCTGCAACGCCGAGCGCTGCCTGATGATTCCGGGCTACGCGGCGACCAGCTCCCCGGCGGGCACGGCGGCGATTGCCCTGCCGACGGTGGATGGCGAAGCGGCGGCAAACATCATCGTGTCTGTGCATTCGTATGACCCGCAGACCTTCTGCCTGCAGGACACGCAGACGACGTTCGACCCGGAGAAGGATGGCGCGAAAATCAACCGCGTGTTCGAGAACATCAAGGAAACCTTCCTTGACCGGGGGATTCCGGTCGTGATGGGCGAAACGGGTGCGACGAACACGAATGGCAATCACGACGAGCGCGCGAAGTGGGCGTACTGTGTCGCGCAGAATGCCCAGCGCTACGGCGTGCCGATTGTCATCTGGGACAATGGGAACAATCAGACGTCCGGCGGTGAGTGCCACGCCTGGATTCGCCGCGCGGTGAATCCGAAGCTGCGCAGTCAGGCGACGAGCGTGGTGTACCCGCAGGTGCTGGACGCGCTGTGGGAGGGCAAGAACAGCGCGGCATGGGGCAGTGCGCTGACGGAAGTGCGCGCGGAGGCGGACGAGAGCATCCTCTGGGCGAACGCCGACGGCTTGACGAGCCAGAAGGAATGGGATTCCTCCTACATCCAGCTCGAAGCGAAAATGGAGTGGTTCGCGGACGGCGCGCGCATTGGCATTCGCTATTCCGGCGCGGGTACGCCTAAAATCGTGCTGGACAGCGCGGAAAAGAGCGTCTGGTGGATTCCGGTGGACGCGGCGCGCGTCGAACAGAACGCGGACGGCACGAAAACCGCGTGGTTCACGAGCGAAATCCTGCTGGCGGAAATGCGCAAAAACGGCGTTGATAACCCTGCACAGCTGCAAAATTGTTATGTCATCGCGACGAACGGGAAGATTACCGCTTACCGCATCACCGTAGAGGGCATGGCGGCGGCGCAGACGACCTACCATGTGAACGGCAGCGCGATTCATCAGGCGGATTTGCCGGATGCCCCGACCTACCCGCACATGACCTTCTGCGGCTGGTACACCACGCCGGATTACCAGCCCGGCACGGAAGTCACGGGCGCAAGCGGCGCTTCGGACGCATGGGCGAAGATGGCGCTGGACATGAGCGTCATTAAGTAACAAAGGAGTCAATAGCGTTGGATTTTGAATATCTGCTGTTTTTGCAGAACCTCCGGGCGGAAGCGCCAAACTTCATCAACAGCTTGCTGCTCTTCATTTCGGAATTTGCCGCCGGGTCGCTGCCGGTTGTCATTATTGTCGTATTCTACTGGTGCATCGACAAGCGCACCGGCCAGCGGATGGGGCTGTGCTTCGCGGGTGCAACGATGGTGACGCAGCTCATCAAGAATATCGCGTGCGTCTATCGCCCGTGGAAGCAGGATGCGCGGCTGCAAATCGCTCCGGAAGCGGCGGCAACGGCAACGGGCTACTCGTTTCCCAGCGGACATGCGACATTGGCAGCGTCTTTTTACGGCAACATCGCGGCGTACCTGAAAAAGTACAGCAAATGGTGGATTCTGCCGTGCGTGCTGCTGACGCTGCTGACGGCATTTGCCCGCAACTGGCTCGGCGCGCACACGCCGCAGGACGTGCTGGTTGGGATGATGATTGCGCTGGTCGTGCTGCTGCTGTCAAGACACCTGCTGAACTGGGCGGACGGCGGCAAGAACCGCGACTGGCTGCTGGCGACTATCGGCATCATCCTGTCTGCCGCGATGCTGATTTACACCAGCGTGAAGCCGTATCCGATGGATGTGCTGCCGGATGGAACGCTGCTGGTTGACCCGTGGGACATGGTGACGGACTGCTACAAGGCAGCAGGGGCGATGATGGGCTTCTGCCTTGGCTGGGTGCTGGAGAGGCATTTTGTCGGTTTTGATGCGAAAGGCGCGGGCAAGGCGCGCATGATTCGCGGCGTGGTTGGCGTAGCGCTGCTTCTGGCGGTGCGGAAGGGAATGAAGGCGGCGGGTAATCTGCTGCTGGATGCGCACTGGCTGGGCTTTGCAGAGATGTTCGGGCTGATGCTGTTCGCGATTGTGCTGTATCCGGCGCTGTTCCAGTGGGTGGAGGGAAGAAAAGGCAAATCATGAAATTGGGTGCTTCGGGCGAAAATGGCTCGGAGCGCCTTTTTTGTGTACGCATTTTGTGCATGAACGCATATGCGCCGGGATATGATAGGAATACGCACCCGGAAAGGATGCAGGAAAGAGAGGAAAGACGCATGGAAGAACGCAAATGTGTCGGTTGGCAGGAACAGGAGACATCCCGCCTGTTTTCCGCTGTGCAGGAGGCGCGGGGCAGCGGCGCACCGCTTCGGCAAGTGTTCGAGGACCTATCCGTGGACTTGGGACGCAAGCCCAACAGCATCCGCAACTACTATTACGCCTGTTTGCGGAATCAGGAGCAGAATACGCCGCGCGTACAGGCGTTCATTCCCTTCACGGAGGCGGAGACGCATGATCTCTTGCGTCAGGTGCTGACGGGCTGCGGGCAGGGCATGAGCGTCCGCGCGTGTGTTATGCGGATGGCAGACGGCGACCACAGCCGGATGCTGCGCTATCAGAATAAGTACCGCGCGATTTTGAAGCATCATCCGGAGATGATTGCGCAGGTGCGGCAGGAGCTGCTGGCAGAGGGCGTTGCTGCGCCCGCGCAGGGGAAGAATCCGCCTGATGAGGCAGAGAACCGCGCCGCGTCCCAGATGATGGCGGAACCGTGCGTGCTGAAAATGCTGGAGGGCATGAAGGAGCTGCTTTGGCGGGCGTCGGCGGCGGAGGAAAAGGAGCAATTGCAGCGTTCGCTCGATCGAATG
>ENA-OYXE01000165-OYXE01000165.1-human-gut-metagenome-genome-assembly--contig:-NODE-165-length-22684-cov-7.125326_pt1 | contig 22684 bp, 18 predicted proteins | sample MGYA00244175_ERZ653407 | MGnify/ENA primary metagenome ERZ653407 (study PRJEB26926, sample SAMN06165181) | human gut metagenome | biome: ENVO:00009003; feature: ENVO:2100002; material: ENVO:00002003... | reverse complement strand
CGCTGCCGACCGCAACCCCTACTCGTGGAACATGGACTATCTGCCCTACGCGGACGGCAGCGGCTACGAGGCGCGGTTCTATAAGTGCGGCATCTGTGTGCTGACAAAGGAGCTGGGGCTGTATGACCTCACGCCTGCCATGTGCCGACTGGATTACACGATGGCGGAAGCGGGTGAAACGTCGGACTTCGTGCGCGAATACACGCTGGCATCCGGCGGACCGTACTGCGACTGCGGGTATCATAAGAAACAGAAATAAAGCAAAACGTCCCGTTCCATTGCCGGAAGGGGACGTTTTTTTCGCCGTTTTCGCTTTCTGGAAGTAGTATTATCGGCATGGTTGACAGTGAAGAAACGTTGATGGTAGAATATCGGTAGTACGCATACTTTTCATATTTGGTATGGTGGTACAATTACTTATTGAAATTGGAGGTAAAAACAATGGTTAACATAAAGGAAATTGCGCACTATGGACGATGGTTTCCATATTGCAAAACAGACTATGATCTTTGGTGGTTTGACAAAAAAGTCTCAAATGATTGATGCTGAAAAATTGGGGAGTGTATTTGATTGCGATGTTCATTCGCTGCCGAGCGTCATTGCTCAATGCTATGGACACTATGTTCCTTGCTTTCGTGTAGATATTCCGGCATTGGAGATGAAATATGCGCAGGTTTATTTATCTCGAAAGACGGTTAAATTTTTATCTCAATTATCTGCAAAGGATATGGATCGTGAGTTCCTAATTGCGATTGAAAAAGAATTCCTTGATACAGATTGGTATAGATATGAGTTGGCACATTTAAGTTCAGCAGCTGAAGAGTGGTGCAAAGAAAACCATATCCGTTATACGGATTGAGAAAATACACCTTTTTATGTTTGGTAAACTGTGTGTGAAAAATGTTCGTATCGTATCAGGCTTCGTCAAGTATTTCGGGGATGATATGATACGATTTCCAAATTCACCGGCACCCTTTTGATTCGGAAATAGTATCAGGGCTTTTTCCCTTAATCGGGTGACGTTTCCCTTATTTTATGGCATAATTTAAGGGAAAGGAGTGGGAGGTAAGGCAATGCGAGAATTGTTGTCCGCTGCATTCCACTTACGTTAGCCAGCACGAAAAATTCGCGGCACATATTCCCAAATAGTAAAAACGTCCCGTTCCATTGCCGGAAGGGGACGTTTTCGTTTGCTTATCCGCGCACAAGCGCCTTATCAGTGAATTTGGGGAAGAGCACCCGCACCAGCGCGAACAACCCGCCGCCAATCATCCCGCCCGCGAAATTCAGCAGCAGGTCATCCACATCCGTCATGCGGCGGATGAACAACTGGCACGTTTCGATGCTCAAGGGCAGCAGCAGGCACATCAGCGAAAGTTGCAGCGGATGGCGATACCGCTTCCACAGCAGCGGCAGGAAGAAGCCGTAGGGGATGAAGAGCAGGATGTTCCCCCAGATGTTGATGAGCATTTCCTCCCGCCGGGCGTACCGCAGCTGCCGCGTAATGGTGTGGAACAGCCGCAGCTGAATGCCCTCGCCCGTCCGCAGCCGATGCAGCGCCGACGCCAGCATATCCCCCGGCGCAGCCCATGTGCCGCGCAGCACCAGGCACAGCAGCGAAAACAACAGCGCCGCGAACGCCATCAGGCAGCCTTCGTGCAGGCTCCAGCGCTTCCATGGGCGGCGAATGATACACCATAGGGGCAAAAACACCGCCATCAGCAGGAAATATCGGTTGATGTACGCGCTCATGCTTCGATGCCGGACAACGCCTGCGCAAGGTCGGCAATCAGGTCGTCCTTGCTCTCCAGTCCGACGCTGATGCGTACCATGCCCGCCGGAATGCCCGCAACTGCCAGCTGCTCCTCGGTCATCTGCCGATGGGTGGAGGTCGCCGGATTCAGGCAGCACGTCCGCGCGTCGGCGACGTGCGTCTCAATCGCCGCCAAAGTCAGCCGTTTCATGAATGCCTCCGCAGCGGGACGTCCACCCTTCAAGACGAACGACACCACCCCGCAGCCGCCGTTCGGCATGTACTTCATCGCGCGGGCGTAGTACGGGCTGGACGGCAGGTGCGGATAGCTGACGGACGCCACCTGCGGCTGTTTTTCGAGGAACTGCGCGACCGCCATCGCGTTCTCGCAGTGGCGCGGCATCCGCACATGCAGGCTCTCCAACCCCAGATTGAGGATGAAGGCATTCTGCGGGGACTGCACGCAGCCCAAATCGCGCATCAGCTGGCTGGTGCATTTGGTGATGTATGCCCCTGCATTGCCGAATTTCTCGGCGTAGGTGATGCCGTGGTAGCTTTCGTCGGGCGTGCAGAGCCCCGGATACTTCTCCGCGTGCGCCATCCAGTCGAAATTGCCGCTGTCCACGATGACACCGCCGAGCGCAGCGCCGTGGCCATCCATGTACTTTGTCGTCGAGTGGGTCACAATGTCCGCGCCCCAGCGAATCGGCTGGCAGTTGACGGGCGTGGGGAAGGTGTTGTCCACAATCAGCGGAACACCATGCCGATGCGCCGCCTGAGCGAATTTCTCAATGTCCAGCACGGTCAGCGCGGGATTGGCAATCGTTTCGCCGAACATTGCGCGCGTGTTCGGGCGGAAGGCGCGGTCAAGCTCGTCGTCCGTCGCGTTGGGGGAGACGAAGGTGGACGCAATCCCCATCTTCTTCAGCGTCACGGCAATTAGGTTGAACGTGCCGCCGTAGATGGAGGACGACGCGACGATGTGGCTGCCTGCCTCGCAGATATTGAACAGCGCCATAAAGTTCGCCGCCTGACCGGAGCCGGTCAGCATAGCTGCGCTGCCGCCTTCCAGCGCCGCGATTTTCGCCGCAACGTGGTCGCACGTCGGGTTTTGCAGGCGGGAATAGAAATAGCCGGACGCTTCGAGGTCAAAGAGCTTGCCCATGTCCTCGCTCGTGGCGTATTTGAAGGTGGTGGACTGGATAATCGGAATCTGGCGCGGCTCGCCGTTGCCGGGCGTGTAGCCTGACTGAACACATTTGGTTTCAATGCGGTAATCGGACATGGGAAAAGCCTCTTTTCTTATGATTGTGGGTTATCGCAGTTCAATGTCTTCTACCGGGTATATCTTCTCGTTCGGCTGCACCGTCCCTGCCGTCAGCAGGGGCAGGTGATGGCGCGTGTCGCCGCCCGGACGCGGGTCACGCCGCGTAATCGGCAGGTGCTTGCGCCGGTCGGGCTTTTGCAGGCGGCGGTTGTACAGCCCCGGCATGTCCTGTGTCACCATGTCATGCGGCAACTGCTCCACCGTCATGCGGCGCGGCGGATCGCCTGAACGCCAGATGAACGGCACAAAATCCTGAATCCCGTTCATGACGATATAGAAATATGTGCCGATGTACCCCTCTTCGGGATGCGCCATCATGTAGTGCGGGCAGGTCATCAGCGCTTTTGCCGCGTCGATGAACGAAAGCAGCCCGAAGTGGTCGATGATGCGCTGCATGGCGTTCGCCTCGTCCGACACCTGCCCCATGTCGATTGGATGCCCGGTCACGGACTCGTATGCCGCCGCTGCCTTCTGGTTCAGCCCGCGGACAAAATCCTCCGCATCCGCCTTTTCCAGCGCGCGGTCAAGCGGCAGGAAGCCGCCCAGTCCCAGCATTTTGAGGAAGTCCGCCCCGCTGACGCGCCCCAGCGCCATCAGCAGCGCCATGCCGCCGATGATGCACGTCGGCGTATCGACCATCTTCCAGAGAACGGGGCGGATTGCCAGCCGTGCCTGCACGGATTTCTCGTCGCGCTTCCAGTTGTAGCAGCTTTTGCGCAGATTCTCCGTCGCCTGATACTTCAGGCACATGCCGAGGTGCACCGCCGCGCCGCAGTGGGGGACAAGGTCGTCGCTGTTGAGGATGTTATACAGCGGATAGGCGGATGGGTCGCGAACCGCTTTGCCCGCCATCACCGTGGGGGACGCGAAGCCGTAGCCGATAAGGTTGCGCGCGGAGATGCCCGTCTCGTCCATCTTCAGGTGCGCGTACACCTGCATCATCGCCGCGCCCTGGCTGTGCCCGCAGATCCAGAGGACGAAGCGGCTGTTCGGGCTGCGCATGTTCTGCAGAATGTCGCGCAGGGTGAGCTTTTCCAGTCCCAGCTCTTCCGCTGTTTCCGGAAAGGAAATTTTCTCCTCATTCGCCTCGAACTGCCGCGCGAGTTCCAGGAAGCCGCGGTGCATCCCGTCCTGCGTTGTCATGCGGAAATTGCTGAACCAGTCGTAGAAGCGCGAACCCGTGCCCATGAACCCAATCGCGACGACGTAGCGCCCGTCCAGCGCGGGATGGAGCATCACGACCGCCTTGCCGGTGGTGTTATTGCTGCTGCTCAATCGCAGCGCGCCCAGCATCTGTCCCAGCGCACTGACGGGTTTCAGGCGCGCGCGCACCCAGTATTTCCGCCACTCGGCGCTCAAGGGGTTGTTCGGCGGCAGGGCAGTCAGTTCGCCATCCACCTGAATGGTCACGTCGCGCCAGCCGGCTTCGACCCACGGCTCAATCGCCATGCCATACGCGGCGCTGGCGAGTTCGGCACTCATGCACAGCGCTTCCTCGGACAGCGGCGGGCGCAGCTTGCCCCATGGGTCATGCGTCCATGGAAGCAGCAGCGATGCTGTCTGGGACAAATCGACGCCGGTTAGTGTCGTGGGTTTCTTTTCCTCTTGCTCCATCCTTCGCTCCTTTCCTTGCCGCTGTGCGGCGTACGTTTTGTTTGTTGGCAAGCAGGCAGGGATTACACCACCTGCCCATCATCCCCGCGGCGGAAATCCACCGCAAGCAGCTCCTCGCGGCTGATGACCTGCGTCCGCGGCGAACGGGTCGTCACGAACGACACCTGCTTGTCGTCGTAGCTCACAATGTGCGCATTGACCTGAAACAGCCGCCCATCCCGCATGAACATCAGGCGTATCACCCGGTCATGCTCCACCGCGAAGCGCAGCAGACGCTCCATTGCCCATGTCCTCCGTTTCCGATGATGGATGCACGGCGTAAATCGTCGCTTCCCAGTTGCTGAATACGCGCGTGAACAGGCGGTCAAGCGTATTGACGTCCACCGCATAGCTGCTCCGTTCATAGCTGCTGACGTAGATGTAGTCCACATCGTACTTCTCCAGCAGGTCGAGGTTTTCCTCCGGGTCGGTGTAGAAGCTCGCAATGTCCATCTTGCGCTCACTCGTGTCCAGCCCGTGGTAGTACAGCCACAAATCCGGCCCGCAGACGATGTTCTGCCCGGCGATGGACGCAATCGGGTTCAGGTGCTGCGTCCCGGTCATGTAAGTGGAATGCTCCGGCGTGTTGTCGCGGGCGAATTCTCCCGCTTCCACCGCCGACGCGGAAAACGCCTGATAGTTGCTGACGCACTCGCGCCAGAGCGTCAGCCCCGCAGACAGGAACACCGCAATCGCCGTCACAACCGCCAGCGCCCCGCGCCCGCGCATCCCTTTCAGCCGATGCCAGATCTCCCGACACCAGTCCGCCACTATCATGCAGCAAAGCAGCCACGCCAGATACATCAGCTTGTTGTTGTCGTAGATGTTCGGCTGAAAGCGCACCAGCTCCACCGCAAGGATAATCGGCAGCGCGCCCGCGAACAGCCGTCGATGCTTCGGATTCCGCTCGAACAGCGCCAGAATCAGCATCAGGAACGGCAAGCCGATGTTCTTCAGGTAGAACCAGAAGTACAGGTCGCGGAACGCAAATTCACCGTTTGATTCATACCCGTTGACCCAGTTCGGCCAGAATTGCAGGAAACTGTTCCCGCTGCCCGTGCCTTGGAACACCTGCTCGAACGTGAAGCAAATCAACTGCGGCGCGCTCAGCACCACGGCGATTACGCCATACGCCAGATACCACTGCAATTGCGTCCAGCGCTCTTTGTCGTGAATCAGGTCGTACACCATCATGCCCAGCGAGCAAAGCCCCAACGCGAGGAACGAATGCGTGTGAATCAGCGGCAGCGCGCCTGCCCAGACCGCCAGCAGTCCCGTTTGCCGAATGCGCTGCGCAAACGCCGGGCGCTTTTCCGGCGCAAAGGACGTAAACAGCAGATAAAAGCACGGCAGCGCCATGCACCACCCGCCGAGGAGCGTCCGCTGCGGAACCATCAGGTCGGCAATCACGTTTGACCAGCGCAGATTGTACGGCGTGGGCTGATTCGTCGGCGTGGCGTAGTACCCGTCAAGAATTTCGCGGATTCGCTCGATGACCGTGCTGAGCGGATTGCTCACAGTGCCGCCCGCAAGGTCGAAGTTGTACAGGAAGCCCAGACCGCCGTTCAGGAAGAACAGCAGCGTCGCGAGGATAATCGTCTTTTTCCCGGCGGTCATCTCCCGCGCCAGCACCATCACGCCCATGAAGCACAGTGCCATCATCAATGTACCCGGCACGACAATCGCCCATTCCAGCGAGAAGCCCATCAGGTACAGCGACGTAGACAGGCTGTCCGTCAGGAAGGGGTACGACAGCCGCTGACCGGGGAAAAGCGCGTAATCCGGCGGAAAAGCAGCGTTTTTCAGTGACGTGATGAACGACATGTGCATCGGCAAATCGCCGTAAGTGCTCTGCCCGACCCACCAGCCGCCGTCACTTCCGACGCGCAGGCAGTGCGTGTATTGCAGATACCCCGACAGCAGCGTCAGCGGCAGCACAACCATCAGCATCTGCCCGGCCAGCTGCTTTTCCCGCGCATCCCACTTTTTCACCGGCGAAGGGTCGCGCAAAAAGAAGCACCCCGCCGTCAGCCCCGCCAGCGGAATCAGCGCCAGCAAATGCGCTGTCCATGTGAAATCCACCGCGAACGCAATCAGCGCCGGCAGCCACATCATCATCAGCAGCCCCAAGCTGACGCCGAGCCACACGCGCGTGAGCAGCGACTTCCGCGGCAGCAGGAATCGCACGCATGTGCACCCCGCCGCGAGAAAAACAAGCAGATACAAAACGCCAAGGAATGCGGTCATGAAGGAACTCCCTTCCAACGTGATGCAACAATTAGTCCATTAACTAAAAAAGCTGCTTTAACGCCCAAGAAACATGGGTGGCGAAACCGAAGGAATCCAGAGGGCAATCGCAGACTTCATCTGTTTTCACTGCCCTCTGGCCGCGTCCGCAGACGCGAAATCCCCTGCGGATTCAGAAGCAATTACGCTTCAAAATACTTCTTCAACAGAGCAACGCCACCCTCGACATCGCGAAGGTCAACCACTTCGCACGCCGAATGCACATACCGGCACGGAATCGACAGCGTGCACACCGGAATTCCGCCGCGGCTGGTCTGCATCGCCGACGCATCCGTCCCGCCGAACGGCAGCACCTCGCGCTGGGTTTTCACACCCGCCTGCGCACCCGCCGCCAGCAGCGCTTCCCGCAAATCCGGATTCGAGATGCTCCCGTGATCCATCACCTTCACGGCAATGCCCTCGCCGAGCTTAATGTCCGGCTGCTTCGTGCCGGGTGTGTCCCCCCACGCGGTCACGTCAATGGCGATGCCCTTGTCCGGCGCTTTCGCGAACGACGCCACCTTCGCGCCGCGGCAGCCGACTTCCTCCTGCACGGAGAAAACGGCAATGATGGTTTGCTTCGTCGTGCCGACGGTTTGCAGGAAGCGAATCAGCAGCGCGCACGCCGCGCGGTCGTCCATTGCGGGGCTTGCGACGCGGTTCGCGCCCAGCTGGAAGCAGTCATTCGCGTACACGCACACGTCGCCAATCTGCACCATCGTCTCGGCGTCCGCCTTGTCCTGCGCACCGATGTCCACAAACAAGTCCTTCATCGCCGTGTCCTTGCTCACTTCGGACACCACAACACCCTGCACGCCATTCGGGAACGACACATGCCGCGTCAGGCTCATGGTCGGGCTGATGCCGCCGACGTTCGTCACGCGCAGGAAGCCCTCTTTCTCAATGCCCGTGACGATGTAGCCGATGTGATCCATGTGCGCGGACAGCATGATTTTCTCCGGATTCGCCTCCGTGCCGTTCTTCACGCAAATCAGATTGCCCAGCGCATCCGTCTCGATGCTGTCCACATACGGCGCAACCTCTTCCCGGATGACCGCTGCCACCGGTTCTTCCAGTCCCGACGGCGCGACCGGTTTGAGCACCTTCTTCAACAATTCCAACATCATTTTTTACTCCTTTACTTAGGGGGAACCCAAGGGGCTCTGCCCCTTGACCCCGCCAAAGGGTCTTCGACCCTCTGGACTCCCATTTTCGCGATTGAGTTGAGCGCGACTGCATACAGTATGCGCGTGTTGCTCCTAAAAAAGCCACGATAAAAGTCCTGTAACATGGTGGTGCACTGCGAAGGGGTCAAGGGGGCGATCGCAAAGCCCTTTGGTCGCTCCCGCAGGAGCGAAATCCCCTGCGACATGAAAAATCAAGTCGCACAGGTAAAAAACACACGCCAAAATCCGCATCGCGAAAAGAGGTTATGGGGAAAAATCGCAAATTCCCCTATCGTCCATTTTACCACGAAAATCCGCATTTGAAAAGCCCGAAAATTCCCCCAATTCCTTGCCATCCGCGTCATGGTGCATCAAAATAGGGCTGCAAAAGCGCATTGGGCACGCTTGCAGCCCCGCTGATTTTATTCCGCCACAATCGCAATGGCGCTGTAATTGTCCGCTTCCTCGTCGCAGCGCTGTGCATTTGGATGCGGGAGAACGCGGTTTGGGCGGCGCTTGAGCGGAAGAAAGCGCGCGCATAACGGCAATCAGGGCGCGTCAGCATATCCTTCCACATACCCTGTCGCCACGCCCTCATACGCATTCGTTGCCGGATCGGAGGATTTGCGCGCCTGCACCGTCAGGCAAGTGCCCGTGAATTGCAGCAGCATGTCCACGCCGCAGGGAGCATCATCGATGATTTGGCAGCGGACGCGAAGCAGATTCCCGTTTTCATCCGCCGACACCCAGCCGCCGGAGGATAGCATTGTGCGCCCCGGCCATCCGGGAAATTCACTTACGCGGTTCTCCCCCAGCCCGAATTGCAGCGGATGCCGCCCGCGCGCGTTCTCCCAAATCAGCGTGTTCCCCCGCAGTTCCACGCGCTTAAGCCCCAGCGGGTTCGGCGCGGCGAAATGGTACACAGGCGACGCATCCAGCGCGCACGCGGGATTGTTCCCCAGCGGCTGCATTTCGGGCGACAGGCGCACGGGCGACATGTCCTCCATGCCGCAGTAGGGGTAAATTTCGTCGAAGAAGGCGTTGTAGATGCGCTGCACGCCGATGGGGTCAAGGCGCGTGTCGGCAATCGTGCACAGGCAGACATCCTTCTCCGGGCACACCACGGCAAGCTGCCCGCCCATGCCGTACATCGCCCAGCCCGCGCGCGTCATCCACACCTGCCAGCCGTAGCCGTAGCGCTCTTCCTCGTTCGCGCACAGGCAATTGTCGATGTGCTTTTTCGTCATCTCCCGGCAGAACCACTCCGGCAGAATTCCGCGCCCGCCGTCCATCACCAGCCGCGTCACCTTGTGCAAATCGCGCAGGGACATGCACAGCCCTGTGCCGCCCTGACAGGTGCCCGCGGGGTCGCACAGCCAATGCTTCTCGTCGTTTGCGCCAAGGGGCGTGAACACCCGCGCGGTCAGGTAGTCCATCACCTGCTGCCCGGTCAGCCGCGCCACCAGCGCCGCCAGCACCTGCGAGCAGCCCGTATCGTAGTGGAACACCGTGCCCGGTTCGTGGGTGGATGCGGCGGTGAAGAACGGCTTCGTCCAGTCGTCGTCGGTTTCGCGGTAGACGGTGGCGCGGTAGCACGTCGCCATCCGCAGCATATCGCGGATTTTCAGGCGCAGCAGGCGCGCATCCGGCTTTTCGGGCAGGAAGTCGCGGAAGTAATCAGCAATGCGGTCATCCAGCGAAATTTTCCCTTCGTCCAGCAGGAGGCCGATGGCAAGCGCCGTCATGGATTTGGACACCGAGTACATCCGGTGCGCCTCCCCCTCCTCAAACGGCGGATAGTACGCCGTCGCCTTCACTTCGCCCCGCACGTCAATGATGAAGCCGTGCATACACACACTTTCGCGCTTCAGGCGGCTCACAAAATTCTCCACGCGGGTTGCCAAGCGCTGGTCAAGCATGGGGTTCACTCCCTTCGTAGGCACAGGCTGCCTGAATGTACGCGCCCGTCCCCTTGATATCGTAGCTTCCTACGGTTTCCGAAATATAATAGTCATACGACCCGTCGCGGTACGCGTCCGTTTTTCCGCCCAGCCCCGCGCCGTAGCACGTTTTCGCCAGAAACAGCGTGCCATCCCGCATCTGCCCGACGAAATGCCGCTGAATCGCCCGGAAGCTCTCCTGCGCCGCCGCCAGCATCCAGTCAGGCAGCTGATGATTCGCCGCCGCCTTCAAAATCGCCGCCGTCATCAGGCACGAGCCGGAGGATTCCAGATAATTCCCCTCGCGGCCGGGGCAGTCCAGCACTTGCAGCCACGCGCCGTCCACGCGGATTTCCAGCATCCGCGCGCTGATTTTCTCCATCAGCGCCCGCAGCGGCTCGAAGCATTCGTGATTTTCCGGCAGCAGCGCCAGCACATCCGCCAGCCCCAGCATATACCAGCCGACAGCGCGCCCCCACGCGTGCGCCGAGCGCCCCGTCTCCGGGTCTGACCACTGCTGCGCGCGGGATTCGTCCCACCCGTGGTGATTCAGCCGCGTTTTCGGCTCATAGGTGTGTTCATACGCCAATTGCAGCTGTTTCGCCGCGTCGCGGATGCCCGCATCGTCCTCCATCATCAGGCAGTATTCCACATAGAATGGCGCGGACATGTGCAGCCCATCCAGCCACATTTGGTAGGGGTAGCACTTTTTGTGCCAGAATCCCCCGTCGCCTTGTAGAGATACAGCAGCTGCCGCCCATTGCAGATGTAATCCAGATTGAACGCATCCAGCGTGTAGTCGCGAATCGCGCCGCTTTCGTCGTTCACGAACGTGTCCATTGCGTCCTTGATGTAATCGAAATACTTCTTTTCGCCCGTCATGGCGTACAGCGCCTCCATGCCGCGCCACGCCACGCCGTAGTCATAGCTCCAGCGGCTGGTCAGCAGGCCATAACGCTTCATCAGGCAATCCGCCATTTTCGCGGCGGATTTCGGCAGAAACTCCTTCATTGCGCTTCCTCCAACAATGTCAAGGCCATCTGCGCCATCCGCACCGCGCCGGTGTCGCTCAGGTGCGTGTTGTCCTGCACGCCGTCGGGGTAGTTCAGGTGATGCTCCTGCCAGTTGAACAGCACCTTCGAGCCCTCGCTGCCCAGCGCCGTCAGCAGCTTTTCGCTCGCGCGCTCCATGTCCAGCAGCCGCACGCCGCGGTAATCCGCCAAATCGCGCATCACCGCCGGATATTCCCCGTGCGTGTGCTGCAATTTGCCGTTCTCGTCAAACCGCCGCCGCGCGATGGGCGTCAGCAGAATCGGCTCTGCGCCCTGCCGCCGCGCCGCGTCGATGTACATGCCCAGATACTCCGGATAGGTGACATGCGCATCCGTCGCGCGGTCGACATCCGGCTTCTCGTCGTTGTGCCCGAACTGGATGAACAGCTTGTCGCCCTTGCGCAGGCACAGCTCCACAAAATTCAGCCGCTTTTCCGCCACGAACGACTTGCTGGAGCGTCCGCAGACCGCGCAGTTCTCCACAAACACGTTTTCCGGAACCAAGCGTTTCAGTGCCTGTCCCCAGCCCGTCATCGGCGCGGCATTTGCCGGATAATCCGCCATCGTCGAGTCGCCGCAGAGGAACCACGTCGGCGTGCGGTGCTGCGGATGCCAGTTGTCGTATCCGCCAATCACCTCGCGAATGGTGTACGCCGCCGCGTCCGCCTCGGTCATGCGCTTCTGCTTGGGATGGCGGGTGGACTGGTCTGCGCGCGCGCCGGTCGTGCCGTACTCCGCGTACCGCTCGGTGACGGGTGCGCCGCCCTGCCAGTCCTGAAACCCCTGCGGACTGACATGCTCGTCCATCTCACAGTGCAGGAACACAGTGCGCGCAAAGGCACGCCACGGGCGGCCCAGATACGCCTGACCCGGCGCGCACTCGCCCGTCAATTTGCAATTGTGGAACACCAGCCCGTACGGCGACTGCTCCGGGGTATTCGCCGCCGTGTACAGCCCGCCGCGCTTGTTCATGAACAGCGTGCAGCGCTCAAACCAGCAGCGGTACGGCCCGAAGATGAAGTCCACGTCGCCCTGAATATAGCAGTCCTCAAAATACTGGCGGTTCAGCGTCAGCGGGCAGTCCCCTACGGACGTGACCCCCTCCGGAATCAGCCGCGGCAGAGCATCCCGCGCCACTTTCGGCATCGTCGGGCCGCAGAACAGCGTGTCCTGATGCGCAATCATCCGCACATTCCGCCACACGCCGCGGTCGCCCGCCGCATACACCGCCACCGCCTGCCCGACCAGCGAGCCGTCGCCCGCGTCGTTGCGGATGGTCAGGTTCTCCACCTCCACGTTATTCCCCGTGACCAGAAACGTGTAGCTGAGGAACGTGCCCTTCTCCTTTCCGTCCGCGTCCAAATCCTTGGCACAGCCGGAGTTGGTGATGACGGTGCGGTCGCGCGCTTCGCCGATGATGCGGATGTTGTCCTTGTTCACAATCACCTTTTCGTGGTACTCGTCCATCCGCAGCAGGAGGATGGTGGGCATCCGGCTGCTCATGGGCACGGCATCAATCGCCGCTTGAAGGGAGGTGAAATCCCCCGAACCGTCCTTGGCAATGATATACATCGTTATTCTCCTATCAGTCCATGTTTTTTCATACTATTTTCAAATGAAAAGGCGCAAGCAGATGGCGCAGGTGAATTTGAAAATAGCATTAGCATATCCGCCGTCATTTTCGCGAAAAACTCCGCCCCGGCGCGCTGGGTATGCGTGTCGTCCTTCGACCCGTCGGGATAGGCGGGGTACAGCCCCGGTTCAACGTTCATGTACAGCGGATACGTCGCTTCCTCGCCCATTTGGCGGAATTTTGCCATGCTCTCCGCCGTCACGTCCAGAAGATGGATGTTGCGCTTCTTCGCCAAGCGGCGGATGGCATCGGGATACGCCCCGTGCGCGTCCACGAGCTCGCCATCCCGCCAGTATCGGCGCGGAATCGGCGTGACGAGCACCGGGATTGCGCCGTGCAGCCGCGCCGTATCCACATAAATCTCCAGATTCGCCGAGAAAGACGTGTTCGGGTCGGTATGCCGCCAGACCAAATCGCTGGTGTCGTTGTGGGTGAACTGGATGAGCAGCAAATCGCCGGGCTGGATGGTGCGCTCAATGTCCGTCAAGCGCCCTTCCGCCAGAAAAGACTTGGTGCTGCGGCCGCCAACGGCTTTGTTGACGACGTTCACGTTCGGCAGGTAGTCGCCGAGCAGCTGACCCCAGCCGGTGATGGGTGCGTTTTCGGGCGGGTAGGTGGCGGCGGTGGAGTCGCCGCAAATGTAGATGGTCATTTTCTTTCTCCTGATGATGGTGTCTGGTTGCAGAAGTTTTGCTTTCTGCATTGTAGATTTTTTGTGTTGCGCAGGGGTTTCGCTTCTGCGGGAGCGACAAGGGGGCATGAAAACAGACGAACGTCTGCGGTCGCCCCCTTGACCCCTTCGCAGCGCACACGCTCATAATTGATTGTTATTGTTGTTTTTTCCTTTGGATACAGCGATTATTCCGCCGTGATGTGCAGCATCTGCCCTGCTTCATGCGGGAAGCTCCTGCCGTCGGAGAGAATCAGCGTGCCGCGGAACGACGCGGTGATCTCCGCCTGATACTCCGCGCCGTCCCATGCAATATCCACCGTGTAGCCGCCGCGCGCGCGGATGCCGACGGCTTCGCCCTTCTGCCACTGCGCCGGGACGGCAGGCAGCAGGCGCAGGAAGCCCTCGTGGCTCTGCACCAGCATTTCCGCCATTGCCGCCGTCGCGCCGAAGTTGCCGTCAATCTGGAACGGCGGGTGATTGTCCAGCAGGTTCGGCAGCGTCGAGCGCTCCAGCAGCAGGCGGATGTTCTCCCCCGCCTTCGCGCCGTCGAGCAAGCGCGCCCACAGGCACAGAATCCACGCGCGACTCCACCCGGTGTGACCGCCGCCGCAGGACAGCCGCTTTTCCAGCGTCACGCGGGCAGCCGCGAACCATTCCGGCGTATCCGGCGTAATCTGCCGACCGGGATACAGTGCGAACAGGTGGCTGATGTGCCGATGCCCCGGACAGGCGTCCTCGCAGTCCCGCAGCCACTCCTTGATGCGGCCGCCTTCCACCTGCACGGGGTCAAGTTTCTGCTTGAAGGCGGTGTAGCGCGCCGTATCCACCCCCAGCACCGCGCCGCATTCCTCGATGGCGGACATCAGTGCGTGGAGAATCTGCCCGTCCATCGCCGCCGCGTCGGTCAGCGTCCCGCTTTCGCCCGACGGGGTGATATACACGTTCTCCGGCGAGGACGACGGACTGACGGTATACATGCCATCCTCCCGCAGAATCGCGGTGTCGAGGAAGAAATCCGCCGCGCCGGTCATCAGGTCGTAGTTCGCGCGCAGGAAATCCGCATCCAGCGTGTAGCGGTAGTGCTCCGCGATGTGCAGGCACAGCCACGCCGCGCCCATCGGCCAGTATGTCGCGGGGCAGTAGGTGTCCTGCGGCGCACAGTCGCCCCACAGGTCGGTGTTGTGGTGCGCCACCCAGCCGTTCGCGCCGTACATGCTCAGCGCCACCTGCGCCCCGTGCGGCTGCATCCGGCGCAAGTGGTCGAAAAGCGGCAGGTGCATCTCGGACAGGTTGCACACCTCCGCGCACCAGTAGTTCATTTCCGTGTTGATGTTGATGGTGTACTTGCCGTCCCACGCCGGGTGGAAATCGTCGTTCCAAATGCCCTGCAGATTCGCCGGCAGCGTGCCGGGACGCGAGCATCCCGCGAGCAGATAGCGTCCGAAGGCAAAATACAATTCCTCCAAGCCGTTATCTGCATTGCCTTGCGCATAGCGGGCAAGGCGCTGGTCGGTCGGCAGATTGTCCAGCGCATCCTCCCCGTGCAGGGCGAGCGTGCACCGCGCCATCACTGCCCGGTGCTCCGCTACATGCGCCGCCTTCACCGCCGCGTAGCCATCCGCCGTCGCCGTCTCCAGCCGGGACAGGCACGCCGCGCGCAAATCCGCAAAGCGGTAGGAGGTCGCCGACGCAAGGTAGATATCCGCCGTTTCGCCGATGTGCAGCGTATTGCCGATGACGTGCACGCCCTCGCCCACCGCGCGGCACATTGCCATATACTGTACGCCCCCGTCGCCCGCCTGCCCGCTCAGCAGGATGGTATGCTCATCCACCTTGTCGATGCGGTTGACATACGCGCCGCGCCGGAGCAGAACGCGGCTGGAGAAGCCCTCGTGGTGCATCGCAAACACCTGATGCGGCACAGACAGGAAGCACTCGCGGCGGATTTGCTTCTCCTTGCGGACATACGACACCTGATGCACGCCGTCCGTAATATCCAGCGCCCGCCGATAACCGCTGACGGGGCGCTCGTGGCGCGACATGTCCTGCCCGCGCAGATTGCGCATTCCGTGCAGTCCTTCGGGCGTTTCGCCGTCCAGCTGCTGGAGAATCAGGTCGCAAAGCACCTCGTAGTGGCGCTCGCCGTCGGGCGTGGCGGTCAGCGCTTCCTCGGCAAGCTGCTGCGCTTCGGCGATTCTGTCCTCCTTGAGCAGCTGGCGCACCACGGGCAGGTACTTTTTCGCATCGGGATTCACGCGGTCGCGGAAGCCGCCGTACCAGCAGGAATCCTCGTTCAGGCTGATTCGCTCCAGCACCGTGCCGCCGAAAACCATTGCGCCCATGCGACCGTTGCCCAGCGGCAGGGCGATGTTCCAGTCCTTGGCGGGGGCATCGTACCACAATTGATATTGCTTCATCATCGTGTTCCTCGCATCAGGTATTTCTGATATGAGCAGATTGATTTTTCTTCTCGCAGGGGGATTTTTCTTCTGCGGGAGCGACAAGGGGGCATGAAAACAGACGAACGTCTGCGGTCGCCCCCTTGACCCCTTCGCAGTCCACACGCTCATAGTTGATTTTTTATTGCTGCAAGGAGTTCGTGTCTGCGGACGCGGTAAGCTGCACGCTGTCATCCGCGTCCAGCCAGGCGCCCTGCACGCCGCGCACCGCCACGCCGCGCAAATCCACATCCGCCGCATTGCGCAGGTAGAAGCCCGCGCGCTGCATTTCGGGGCAGCCGTCCATCATGGCGGGGCGGCCGGGCGCGCCGTCCACCATCTCCACCACCACGTTCTGCATCTTGACCCCCTCCACCGGCATTTCCGCCAAGCCGTAGAAGAAGCCCGCACAGGCGGTGCACTGGCGCGCGCGTACGTCGGAAATCACCACGTCGCGCAGGCAGGGGGTGGCATCCGTCACCGGGTAGGGCGCTTTGTCCCACACATGCTTCATCTTGCCGTTCGCGCCGCAGAAGTAGTACATGTTGAACACGAAGGGGCACATCACCTTTTCCATCACGAGGTTATTCAGCTGGATTCCCTCCACCGTGCCGCCGCGCCCGCGCCGGGTTTTGAGGCGGATGCCGCGGTCTGTCTCGTAGAACACGCAGGAGGACACCACGACGTTGCGGATGCCGCCGGACATTTCGCTGCCCAGCACCACGCCGCCGTGCCCATGCAGGAAGTGGCAGTTGCTGATGATGATGCGCTCGCACACCTGCCGATTCGGCGTATCCTCCGTGCCGGACTTGATGGCAATGCAATCGTCGCCGACATCAATCGTGCAGTCGTGGATGCGCACATCCTGACAGCCGTCGGGGTCGATGCCGTCGGTGTTGGGGGAATCTGCCGGATTTTTGATATTCAGCCCGCGAATGACCACATTCCGGCAATAGAGCGGATGCACCGTCCACGCCGGGGAGTTGGTGAGCGTCACGTTCTCCAGCGTCACATGCTCGCAGTGGTTGAAGCACACGAGGTAGGGTCGCGGATGTGCATTCTGCCCTGCCCGCTGGCGCGTCCACCAGTAGCTGCCCTGTCCATCCAGCGTGCCATAGCCGGTGATGGTCACGTTCTTGGCGTGTTCGGCGTAGATGCACGGCTGATGCGCCAGTCCTGCGATGCCCTCGAACTCCAGGTCAATCAGCGGGAAGGCGGATGCGTCCTGATGGAAGCGCAGCACCGCGCCGGACTCGATGTGCAGCGTCATGTTATCGTACAGGCGGATTGCGCCCGTGGGGTAGTCGCCCGCGGGGACAATCAGCGTGCCGCCGCCGCGGGTGCGGAGGTCAGCAATGGCTTGCTGGAAGGCGGCTGTCCAGTCGGCGGGGGTGGGGACGCTGGCAGCGTAGTCGAGAATGTTCATTGGTTTTCCTCCGGTTTTTGTTGATGTTTCTTCTACTATAATAATATTGCTTTGTGGCTTTGGGCTTTTTTTCCGAAGCCTGCCGTTATTTCTCCATATACCGCACATACGCGTCGCGGTAGATGGCAAGCACGTTGTCGATGCCCATTTTGGTCAGCTGGGCGACGTAGGCATCAAAATTGGTCAGGGGTTCTTCGCCGGTGATGAACTTGATGCTCATTTCGGTGATGTAGGTCTCCATCTCGTCCATCAGGCTGTCGCAATAGGCTTGCTGTTCCATGCTGAAATTGATGTAGGGCGGGTAAATCAGCGCGGTGGACGCATCCGCCCATGTACGCTCGGCAACAAGCTGCTCTTCGGGGTAGCTCGCCAGCACCACCGTCTCGCCGTCATACTTCGGGAAGGCGGTGTGCCCGATGGCGTAGGTGTACAGCGTCAGCCAGCCGTTTTCCTCGTCCACGGTCAGCGCCTTTTCGGTCAGCTCCTTCTTGCCGTCGACGATGCGGTACGTTTCGCCCTCAATCCCCCACGTCAGCAAATCGCTGCCCTCCGGGGAGTACATGTAGTCAATGAATCGCACCGCCGCCACGGGGTCTTTGCAGGCGGAGGTGATGACGGTCACGGTGGATGACATGTTGCCCGCCGCCTCGGCGCACGCGGTGTAGCGGATGCCATCGTCTGCCTTCAGCCACGGCATCGCCTGAAAGCTCGCGGATGCATTCGCGCGCTCCTGAAGCAGCGGCAGATAGTACCGCCACGCATTGTCCAGCCCCACGAACGCGCCCGTCAGGTCGTTGACGATGTTCTCCGTTTTCCATGCGTCGGAGTGAATCAGGCAGTTGCTGCCCAGCAGACCCTCTTCGTACCACTTGTGCATCGTTTCCAGATACGCCTTGTATTCCGGCTCCATCGGGCCGTACGCCACCGTGCCGTCTCGCTTGATGCAGAAGGTGTTCATCACGCCGAATGCGGGCAGGAAGTACGGCAGTCCCCAGCCGTCAAAGGGAATCTCGTCCGGGAAGCCGTTGCCGTTGGGGTCTTGCGTCTTGAACGCCGTCAGCACCTCGTACCACTCGTCGATGGTCATCGGCGCAGCCAGCCCCAGCTTCTTCAGCCAGTCGTCGCGGATAATCAGCCCGTTGTAGCAATTGCGGCAGATTTCCTCCACCGTCTGCATCGGGTTGATGCATGGGAAGTAGTACATCTTGCCGTCCGCCGTCTCCACCTGCTTGCGCAATTCCGGGCGCTCGGTGTAGATGCGGGTCAGGTTGGGCGCGTACTGAGCAATCAGGTCGGTCAGGTCGATAATCAGCCCTTCGGCGTACATCCTGTCCATGCTCACGTCGTGATTCCACATGATGACATCCGGCAGATTGCCCGAAATCACCATCATCTTATACGCATCCTCCGAGTTGTCCGGCGGCGACTGGAACGTCACATCCACCCCTGTGGCATCCTCAATCACCTGAATGCCTTTGAGCGAATTGTAGAGGTCGACATCATCCGTCCGCAGATACCACGAAATCGGCACTTTCGCCTTCTCCTGATTCGCCGCACAGCCGCCGAGCAGGCAGAGCGCCAGAATCAGGCAGAGCAGTGCAGTCCATTTCCGCATGGTGCTATCCCCTTTCCCCTTGTACATATGTGTACTCACGTTTATGTCTATCATACCATGAACACAGATATATGTAAAGCGTTTTGTGGCAAAATTCTGCTGATTTTATATAGAAAGCGGGGATCACCGGCCGCCCGGCGACCCCCTTGAGTCCGTCAGATTGCTTATTTGCCGCGGCTCATGAAGCTGTCGTATGCTTCCTGATGCAGCTGAATCAGGTTCTCGATGCCCATCTTCTGCAGGGTGTCCATGTAGGTGTCGAAGTTCGTCAGCGGTTCAGCGCCGGTGATGAACTCGTAGGTCATTTTGTTGATGTAGTTGCTGATGTTGTCGATTTCCGCAACCGCCTTCTGCGCGTCGGTGGTCAGGTTAATCGCCGCCGGATATTCCAGCGCGTTGGAGGCCTGCGCCCACAGGCAGGAGGATGCCACATACTTCTCTTCGCGGGTCGCCATCGTGTAGTCAGCCGCGCCCCAGCGGGGGAAGCTCACGTGGGACATTGCATAGCGGAACTTGACGGGGAACGCGCCATCGTAGAAGTTTTCGCAGATGGTGTTCGCCCATTCGGTTTCCACCTTCTTGCCGGTTTCGGGGTCGATGGTGTAGGTGCCGTGGCCGTTCGTCCAGTCCTGCTTGGCGTTGATGGGGTCAGAATCTTCCGTGCCCCACGTCGTGCAGTTGGTGCCTTCCTCGGAGTACATGGCGTCAATCAGGCGCGCAGCCGCTTCCACGTTCTTGCAGTCGGTGGAGATGACGGTGGACACGCGGTCGCCGTAGCTCATGCCGTAGTTGTCCGCATAGGACACGCCGCTGCCATCCACGCACGCCGGCCACTGCACGGCGACGAAATCCGCATTGGGGTTCTTTTCCTTCACCTGCGGCAGGCGCTGCTCCCAGTAGTTCGCCAGGCCCTTCCAAGAGCCCGCGAGGTCAGCGTACAGGTTCGGGTCAGCGGAATCGGCGAGCGTGCCGTTTTCGTCCGCATACACGTTCTGCACCAGACCCTCGGCGTACCACTTTGCCATCGTTTCCAGATATGCCTTGTATTCTTCGGAGTACTGGCCGTAGCCGACCTTGCCGGTTTCGGGGTTCACATACCAGCCATTGGTGATGCCGAACGCGGGCATGAACAGCAGCAGTCCGCCAGAGCCGGCGTCGAAGGGAATTTCATCCTGTTCGCTGTTGCCGTTCGGGTCGCCTTCCTTGAACGCGGTCAGCACGTCGTACCACTCGTCGATGGTCGTCGGCGCTTCCATGCCCACGTTCTCCAGCCAGTCCTTGCGCATCATCAAGCCCCACCACGTGACGGACGCCTTTTCGAGGTCAGTCACCAGCGGGTTGATGGGCGTGAAGTACAGGTAGCGGCCTTCGTCATCCATCAGCGTCTTGGCGACCTGCGGATTTTCCTCCAGCAGCTTCTTGTAGTTGGGCATGTACTGGTCGATGGCATCGTTCAGCTCGATGATGATGCCGTCGGCGTACATCTGCGCCACGCCGCCGACGTAGCCCAGACTGTTGTTGTGCTGCCACTGGATGATATCCGGGTAGTTGCCGGATGCCATCATCGCCACATACTGCGCCTTGATTTCGTCGCCATTGCCGCACACGACCGTCCAGTCAATGTCAACGCCCGCCATCTCCTGAATCTTCTGGAGACCAACGAGGGTTTCGTAGAGATACGGTTCGTACTGTGCCGTGCCGCCGCGGACGTAGTACGTCACGGTGGGGTTCTCCGCCAGCGCGGGAGCGGCGAGTGCCAGCAGCATCGTCAGCGCGAGCAGGGTAGACAGGAACTTCTTCATGGGGAAACCTCCTTTTTTATTGGAATAACTGTATGCTCAACGGCGTGCGCCATTGAAACCGATGGAAATGGGAAACCAGTTGGATGAAAAACACATGTCTTGCGTCGATGGCATGATTATACACCAGCTCCGACGGTTTGTAAAGCCCTTTCGCAAAATTTTTCTTCCTATTATAATCGGTTAAAATGCGTATAGTAAACACACCCGTCGCCTTTTTGCATAAGGAAACAGAATCGGTATATTCATGCATGATGATGATGGTTATACTATTTCCAAATGAGAATGCGCCAAGATGCGCCGCGAATTTTTCGTTCTGGCTAACGGGAGTGAAATGCAGCGTAGCAGTGCTACGCTAAATGGAACGACCGGACGCCAGTGCGGAAAAGGCGCAAGCAGATGGCGCAGGTGAATTTGGAAATAGTATTATAAGTAAAAGAATCCCCGTCAGCCCACGAATCGGGTAGACGGGGAAGCATGGAAGAGAGAAATCTACGGCGTTGTGCAGGAGCCGCATAAGGCGTATTGCTGTATGCTTTTGTATTTCAGGCATCTGCCTTCGGGCGTTGCGTGCAAGGCATTGTGCCCTGCACGTCCTTCATCATACCGCGCCTTTCCCATAAAATCAACCCGGTTTGCACACACCAAAATGTGTACTTCCATATTTCTCCCTTGAAATCCACAAAAAATACACTTTGTGCTGATTATTCGCCATTCTCCAGCTCTGCCAGAATTGTCGGAACTTTCGCGGCTTCCGCGGGGTCAAGCGGCGGATAATCCGGGTTCACATCCATCAGCACATCCAGCAGAATTTCGCTCATCAGGTAGCGCGTGAACCACTTGTCATCCGCCGGAAGGACGTACCATGGGGATTCCTTCGTCGCGGTCGCATTGATGGCATCCTCGAACGCTTCGTCATACTGCTTCCACAGGCGGCGTTCGCGCATGTCATCCACCGAGAGCTTCCAGTGCTTATCTTCGCGTTCCAGCCTGTCCAGGAAGCGGCGCTTCTGCTCGTCACAGCTGACGTTCAGGTACACCTTGACGACGCGGTATCCGTTCTCGTAAAGGTACTGTTCCCAATTGCGAATCTGCTGATAGCGCTTGGGGTAGAAATCCGGGTCGTCCGTCACGCGCGGCGGCATGGCATAGCCCTTCTCCATGTGGTGCACGCGCGTCACAAGCACATCCTCGTAGTGGCTGCGGTTCATCACGCCGATTTTCCCGCGCGGCGGAACGGTGCGGATGATGCGCCAGAGGTAATCATGGCTGAGTTCTTCCTTGCTGGGCGCTTTGAATGCCGCGACTTCCAGCGCCGCCGGATTCAGCTGCCCAAACACCTTCTTGATGAGGCTGTCCTTGCCCGCCGCGTCACGCGCCTGAATGGCAATCAGGATGCCCTCGCGCCCCTGCGCATAGAGTTTATCCTGCAGCGCCGCCGCTTCCGCAAGGTTCTCCATCGTTTGCGCCTTGAGCGTCTTTTTATCCACGAACTCCGGCGCGCCCGTCTCCGCGTCCTTCAATTCGAGCTTCTTGCTGCCATCCCAGCGGTAGTCTTTCAGCGACACGATGCTCATGATGCTTTCTCCTTACAAGGGAGGTTCTCCCTTGACCTTTTCGCGCGATTGAGTTGGTAACTTTTTTATACTGCATTCGTGTGTTTACACAGGGATTTCGCCTCCACGGAGGCGGCAAGGGGGCAATGAAAACAGACGAAGTCTGCGGTCGCCCCCTTGACCCCTTCGCCTTCGCTTCCGAATGTTATTATATGGTAGTGTTTATTGAGGGAACGAAAGGCACACTAAGGCAATACCGCACAAATGAGTTGGTGCGATGGCGAATGCATTTTTTTGTCAGATGCAAATGCAAATTCCGAAGGTTTACTGGCGGTAAATCGAGGAATTTGCATGCCGCAGATGGCAG
>ENA-OYXE01000152-OYXE01000152.1-human-gut-metagenome-genome-assembly--contig:-NODE-152-length-23399-cov-5.719328_pt1 | contig 23399 bp, 19 predicted proteins | sample MGYA00244175_ERZ653407 | MGnify/ENA primary metagenome ERZ653407 (study PRJEB26926, sample SAMN06165181) | human gut metagenome | biome: ENVO:00009003; feature: ENVO:2100002; material: ENVO:00002003... | reverse complement strand
CTCTCCGTCGTCGGCAGCGTCAGATGTGTATAAGAGACAGCAACCGGGAAGAGTTCGGACATTGGGAAATGGATAGCGTAATAGGACAGCGTGGAAAATCTAAAAACACATTACTGACACTTACAGAGCGAAAGACACGAGCAGAGATTATTTTTAAATTGCCAGATCATAGCGCAGAGGCAGTAGTGGCAGCAGTTGACAGATTAGAGAAACGCTGGGGAGAAATGTTTAAGACGGTATTTAAGACTATCACAGTAGACAACGGTACAGAGTTTGCATATTGTACAGAGTTGGAACGTTCAGCGATAGGCGGGGGGAAAAGAACCAAAATGTATTATTGCCACCCGTACAGCAGTTGGGAGCGTGGCACAAACGAGGTAACAAATAAAATGGTACGCCGCCGAGTTCCAAAGGGTACAAATTTTGACGGACGGACAGAGGAAGAAATACAGGCAGTGGAAGAGTGGATAAATAAGTATCCAAGGCGCATGCATGGGTATAAATCAGCAGGGCAGTTATTTGATGAAGAACTTAAAAGAATCAGTTAATCTATTAAAAGGGTATAATGGCTGGCTGGAAACGGTACAGCCTTATTGGATTGCTTACAAAAAGAACAGTAGAAACAGAATATACAATAAAAGTACATATGTTTTGTACAAAATGCCGATATTGAAATTTTGTCGAAAAAAAGGTTGAAATTTTTAATTCTGTGTGAAGTTGAAATATTTGGTTGAATTCTCAAAATAATGTGATACAATGCAATAGAGAAACTTTACGGGGAAATTTTACCGGGAAGGGTCTCCTGGGCGGTGTGGTAAAATCCATGCACCGGCAGAAATCAGGGAAACATTTTATGAAACAGCAGGCTGCAGTCTGAAAAATAATTCGGATCTGCAGCAATGGCATCGCTGCTCCTTACAGATAACAGGAAAGGAAAATGTGCAATGACAAAAATGGGAAAGAAAAAGAAAAAAGGCCTTGTTGCAGCACTCTGCGTAATTGCAGTGATTGTTTTACTTGCCGCTGCATATGGAATCTTCTGTCTGATCATCGAGGATGACAAAATCTGGGCAGATGCTTCTGTTAACGGAGTAAACATTCAGGGAATGAGCAAAAAAGAAGCTGCACAGACAGTGGAACAGAAGTTTGAAGAAGATTATAAAGATACAGCTGTTACCGTTGAGCTGGATGGTCAGCAGTATACGATGAACGTATTTCCAATGCTGGGGATGGATGCTTCCGCAGAAATTGAAAAAGCATATGAAAAAGGCCATGGAAATCTTCTGGTTCGCGGTCTGGAGTGGGTCGAGATGAAACGGGGAAAGGCAGAGAAACTTTCCTATGATGTGCAGCCGACTGTGGCCCATCCAGATGAGGTGGAAGGAATTGTACAGGCATCCGGCATTCAGGATTACAACTCCATGCAGGATACTACATATGAAGTAACAGATACCGGCCTGATCGTGCATAAAGGCATTTCCGGAACCAGACCGGATGTGGATGCTTTAAAACAGCAGATCCAGACGAATGTGACAGCAATGAATTTCCAGGATGTAATTTCCTGCCCGACGGCAGAAAATCAGCTGACGGAGCCGGATTTTGCCGGAATTGCAAGCCAGATTTATACCGAGCCGGTCAATGCGACGCTGGATCCGGACAACGGATATTCCGTTGTGGCATCGAAAAACGGAACCTCAATGGATGCGGACAGTGCGAAAGCCGAGTATGAGAGTGCAGAAGAAAATACGGATATCACGATTCCGTTTACCTTTACCGAGCCGGAGATTACAACCGAGAAGATGAACGCAAATCTGTTTAAAGACACGCTTGGAAGTTACAGCTCCAGCGCAGCAGGTGGAACGAGCGGAAGAATTCACAACGTCGGACTTACGGCATCTATCTGCAACGGACAGATCGTTCTGCCGGGAGAAACCTTCTCTTTTAATGGTGTCGTAGGTGATACAACGGCAGAAAAAGGATACCAGGAGGCAGCAGGCTATCAGGATGGCAAAGTCGTCCAGGTACTTGGAGGAGGCGAATGCCAGGTGTCTTCCACACTGTTTTCCGCTATTTTGTATACAGACCTTGATGTGTTGGAAAGAGCCAACCATTCGATGCCGGTACATTATGTGCCGTCAGGAATGGATGCAACCGTATTCTGGGATTCACCGGATTTCAAATTTGAAAATAATCATAAGTATCCGGTGAAAATTGTGATGAATATGGACAGCAGTGATACACTGACCGTAAAAATTCTCGGAACAAAAGAAAACGACTATACCATTGAGCCAAGGGTAGAGCAGATCGATGAGATGAGTAATGTAACGTATCGTGATTATAAAGATGCAAGCGGAAATGTAGTAAAATCAGAATCCGTATGCGCAAGCAAATACAAACCGCTGAACTCAGGATCATGATGCAAAAAAGATGTTACCTGTAAAAAACAGGCGGGACAGAGAAGAGAAATCTGTCCCGCCTGTTTTTTTTCTTACCGGTGGGAGAGATGAAAAAATGCACAGAAAAAGAGCAAAAAAAAATGAAAAAATATGTAAAAAATTTCTTGCATTTCCGGGAACAAAATGCTATACTATAAAACGAACTTTTGCGCGTGGACTTTTTTCTAACCCACAAAAAGAAAACGCATTCCAAAAGTTTACAACAGAAAATTCCCCTACACGGGGCGCTAGGAGCAAAGAAAGGAGGATTCATCATGAAGGTTAGATCTTCTGTAAAACCGATCTGCGAGAAATGCAAAGTTATCAAAAGAAAAGGTAGCATCAGAATCATTTGTGAGAATCCAAAGCACAAACAGCGCCAGGGCTAATCCGTCATTAGGCTTGATCGTAATTGTGCAGATTTTAAGTGCGGCTGCAGCGAGGACGCGCGTGAATGCGTTGTTCTGCTGTTAATATTATAAAGTGAGACACCTGGCAAGTTGCAGCCAGGACACCTCCGGCGGGTGGACGCGCGGAGCGCAGACATCCCTTATAATATTGCTTAATACTCCGATCTGTCAGGTGGCAGAAGGAGAAAGGTCGTGCGAACACGGCTGGATACACGCATACCTGTATCCCAATTAGGAAAATATTAATGTTTTAGAAAAATGGAGGACAAAGTACATGGCTCGTATAGCTGGTGTAGACTTACCAAGAGACAAACGTGTTGAGATTGGTCTGACCTATATCTACGGAATCGGTAGAACAAGTGCAGATCGTATCTTAAAAGAAGCTGGAGTAAATCCGGACACACGCTGCAGAGATTTGACAGACGATGAAGTAAAGAGACTCAGTGCAGTTATCGATGAGAGTCAGGTTGTAGAAGGAGATCTTCGTAGAGAAATCGCTATGAACATCAAACGTCTGCAGGAGATCGGATGCTACAGAGGTATCCGTCATCGTAAAGGCCTTCCGGTTCGTGGTCAGAAAACAAAGACCAACGCAAGAACCCGCAAAGGTCCTAAGAGAACTGTTGCAAATAAGAAGAAATAATTTAACCAGTAGTCCAATATAAGATTAAGAAAGTGTAGGTTAGTTTTAAAATGGCAAAAGTGACAAAGAAAACGACAAAACGTCGTGTCAGAAAAAACGTTGAACACGGACAGGCACATATCCAGTCTTCCTTCAATAATACAATCGTAACACTGACTGATGCAGAAGGAAATGCTCTTTCTTGGGCAAGTGCCGGCGGTCTGGGATTTAGAGGTTCAAGAAAATCTACTCCATACGCAGCTCAGATGGCTGCAGAAACTGCTACCAAAGCAGCGCTGGTTCATGGCTTAAAGACTGTTGACGTTATGGTAAAAGGACCAGGATCAGGTCGTGAAGCTGCAATCCGTGCCCTTCAGGCATGCGGTCTTGAAGTTACAAGCATCCGCGACGTAACACCGGTTCCGCACAACGGATGCCGCCCACCAAAACGTAGAAGAGTCTGATTAGGAGGTTAAGAACATGGCAGTAAATAGAGTACCAGTCCTGAAAAGATGCAGATCCCTCGGAATGGATCCTGTATATCTTGGAATTGATAAGAAGTCCACAAGACAGCTGAAAAGAGCAAACAGAAAAATGTCTGAGTATGGTCTTCAGTTAAGAGAAAAACAGAAAGCAAAATTCATCTACGGCGTTCTGGAGAAACCTTTTGTTAACTATTACAAAAAGGCTGACAGAATGGAAGGACAGACTGGTGAGAACCTGATGATCCTTCTTGAACTCCGTCTGGACAACGTTCTGTTCCGTATGGGAATGGCTAGAACCAGAAAAGAAGCACGTCAGATCGTTGACCACAAACACGTTCTGGTTAACGGCAAACAGGTAAATATCCCGTCTTACCTTGTAAGCGCTGGTGATACCATCGAAATCAAAGAGGGTAAAAAATCCTCTCAGAGATATAAAGACATCGTAGAGGTTACAGGCGGCCGTCTGACTCCAGAATGGATCGAGGCTGATCTTGAGGCACTCAAAGGTGTTGTAAAAGAGCGTCCTACCCGCGAAATGATCGATGTTCCGGTTGACGAAGTGCAGATCGTCGAGCTGTATTCTAAATAAAGAATCGCCATACGCGGAAGGCTTTATTCCCATGAGTAATGAGCCAACCAATTTAAAAGGAGGGGCTTTCGAGTGTTTGATTTTAACAAACCGAAAATTGAAATTACTGAGATTTCTGATGACAAGAAGTACGGCAGATTTGTGGTTGAACCTCTGGAAAGAGGCTACGGTATCACATTAGGTAATTCTCTTCGCAGAATTATGCTTTCTTCCCTCCCTGGAGCAGCAGTAAGCCAGGTTAAAATCGAGGGCGTTCTTCATGAATTCAGCTCCATCCCTGGAGTAAAAGAAGACGTTACAGAAATCATCATGAACCTGAAGAGCCTTGCAATCCGCAATAACAGCGAAACCAACGAAGCAAAAGTTGCTTATATTGAGTTCGAGGGCGAGGGAGTTGTAAGAGCATCCGATATTCAGGTAGATCAGGATATTGAGATCATGAATCCGGATCAGGTAATCGCAACCCTGAACGGCGGCCCGGACAGCAAGCTGTACATGGAGCTGACGATCACAAAAGGCCGCGGTTATATCAGTGCTGACAAAGGCAAGAGCGATGACATGCCGATCGGCGTTCTCGCTGTGGATGCTATCTATACACCGGTTGAGCGTGTAAACCTCAAAGTGGAGAACACCCGTGTAGGTCAGATTACCGATTACGATAAACTGACACTGGATGTTTACACCAGAGGAACACTGGATCCGGACGAGGCAGTCAGCCTGGCAGCTAAGGTTTTAAGCGAGCATCTGAAACTCTTCATCGATCTGTCTGAGAATGCGAAGACAGCAGAAGTTATGATCGAGAAAGAGGACAATGAGAAAGAGAAAGTTCTGGAGATGAACATCGACGAGCTTGAGCTTTCCGTGCGTTCCTATAACTGCTTGAAACGTGCCGGTATCAATACCGTAGAAGAGCTGTGCAACAAAACTTCCGAAGACATGATGAAGGTTCGTAACCTGGGCCGCAAGTCTCTGGAAGAGGTACTTGCAAAGCTGAAAGAACTGGGACTGTCACTGAGTCCTGGGGACGGAGAATAAATCACAGCGATTTATCTTTCCGTTTGATTTGTAGACGAAAACCCCCTGTCAGTAAGTCCGAGGCAGCATGACTTGTGGGTTCCACAAATGGAGGAAAATTTAAAATGGCAAAATATAGAAAACTTGGCAGAACATCTGACCAGAGAAAAGCATTATTAAGAAACCAGGTAACCAACCTTCTGTATCACGGAAAAATCGTTACCACTGAGACCAAAGCGAAAGAGATCCGCAAGATCGCTGAAAGCATGATCGCACTGGCTGTAAAAGAGAAAGATAACTTTGAGACCGTTACCGTTACTGCTAAAGTAGCTCGCAAAGATGCTGATGGCAAACGTGTGAAAGAAGTAAAAGACGGCAAAAAAGTTACCGTATACGATGAAGTTCAGAAAGAGATCAAAAAAGATCTTCCGTCCAGACTTCACGCTAGACGTCAGATGGCAAGCTTCTTCTATCCTGTAACAGAGGTTCCGACCGAAGCAGCAGGACGCAAGAAAAACACCAAGTCCATCGATATGCCACAGAAAATGTTCGATGAGATCGCTCCGAAATATGCAGACCGTAACGGCGGATATACCCGTATCATCAAGATCGGACCGCGTAAAGGTGATGCAGCTATGGAAGTTGTAATCGAGCTGGTTTAATCTGTAAATAGTTTTGAAATCCGCAGGGGCTGCCTCTTAGTAGGTAGCTCCTGTTTTGTTGCATATCATATTTTATATGACACAATTGCGAAATTGTGGCAATGTACGGGGTTGCATCTGCTTTGCGAATAAGGTACAATACAGAATACAGAACAGCTAAAATGGGATACAAAGGAGAGCATTTGCATGGAGAGCAAGAAAAAAATGTTGTTTATTTTTAATCCGTTTTCCGGAAAAGCACAGATTAAAAGTAAACTGTTTGAAATTATCGATGTTTTTGTAAAAGGCGGATATGAAGTCATTGTCCACCCGACGCAGGCAGTCGGAGATGGTTTCGAAAAGACAAAGGAGCTTGCGCCGCAGGTGGATCTCGTTGTCTGCAGCGGGGGCGACGGAACACTGGATGAAGTTGTCAGCGGCCTGATGGAAGTGGATCAGCGCGTTCCGATCGGTTATATTCCGGCCGGAAGCACCAATGACTTTGCAAACAGTCTTTCTATTTCGAAAGATATGGTACAGGCGGCAAAGGATATCATCGAGGGAAACCTGTATTCCTGTGATGTGGGAGCGTTCAACAACGACAGTTTTGTCTACATCGCTGCATTCGGCCTTTTCACGGATGTTTCCTATGAGACAGACCAGCACATGAAAAACATTCTCGGCCATCTGGCATACCTGCTGGAGGGATCCAAACGGATCTGGAATGTGCCGACGTACTGGATTAAAGTCGAGGCAAACGGGGAAACCTTTGAGGGAGAGTATATCTACGGTATGGTGACGAATGCCAAGTCCGTCGGCGGCTTCAAAAACCTGCCGGGACAGGATGTACGCCTGGATGACGGACTCTTCGAGGTAACCCTGATCAAACGCCCGAAAAACCCGCTGGAACTGAATGAGATCATTGCGTCCCTGCTGATGCAGGAGGATCACACAGACCTCATCGATTCGTTCAAGACCGACCGCATCATCATCGAGTCCAACCAGGAGATTTCCTGGACTCTGGACGGCGAATACGGCGGAGATCACGGCTATGTCTGCATCGAAGCGCGCAAACATGCCATGGAACTGGTTCTGAATAATAAGTAGGCACGGCTTTTTGATAAGTTTTTCACAAAAAAGTGCAAAAAAATGGATTTCGCCGCGAAAACCATTTGGCATTTGCAGAAAGATGTTGTATAATAAAACCAGTTATGAAAGTAACAAGTATGCCGTAAGCCTGAAAACGGTACACGGCACAATTACAGACACAGGAGGTCATTTGAGCTATGTTAGTATCAGCAAAAGAAATGTTGGACAAAGCAAAAGCCGGCCACTATGCAGTTGGTCAGTTTAACATCAACAACCTGGAGTGGACAAAATCCATCCTTCTTACCGCACAGGAGATGAATTCTCCGGTTATCCTTGGCGTATCTGAGGGTGCAGGAAAATACATGACAGGTTTCAAAACTGTAGCTGCTATGGTAAAAGCTATGATCGAAGAGCTGAACATCACTGTTCCGGTTGCTCTGCATTTGGATCACGGAACCTACGAAGGATGCTACAAATGCATCGAAGCAGGTTTTTCATCCATCATGTTTGACGGATCTCATTATCCGATCGAAGAGAACGTTGCAAAAACAAAAGAACTGGTAGCTGTCTGCAAAGAGAAAGGAATGTCTCTGGAAGCAGAAGTTGGTTCTATCGGTGGAGAAGAAGATGGTGTTGTAGGTATGGGCGAATGCGCTGATCCGAACGAGTGCAAGATGATTGCAGACCTCGGTGTAGATATGCTTGCAGCAGGTATCGGCAATATCCACGGTGTATACCCGGCTAACTGGCAGGGACTGAGCTTTGAGACTCTGGCAGCTGTACAGGAGCTGACAGGAACTATGCCGCTCGTTCTTCACGGTGGTACAGGTATCCCGGATGACATGATCAAGAAAGCCATCGATCTTGGCGTTTCCAAAATCAATGTAAATACAGAGTGCCAGCTTGCATTCGCAGCAGCTACACGTAAATACATCGAAGAGGGAAAAGATCAGCAGGGTAAAGGATTCGATCCTCGTAAACTGCTTGCTCCTGGCGCAGAAGCTATCAAAGCTACTGTAAGAGAGAAAATCGAACTGTTCGGTTCTGCAAACAAAGCCTGAGTTTAAGCACGAAAATGCTGTGCAGGATTCCTGGGGGACTTCCTCCTCAGGGTCCGCACAGTATTTTTTTTCGCGAGCAACGAGTCAAAGTCCGTGCTTGCACGAGACCTTGACGACTGCCGCGAAAGCTTTCATCGAATCCGCTAATTTTTTCGCCTGAATTAGGAAAGTTTTGTAAAATAATACGAAAAAGGGACTGAGTTCAAAAAAGCACTTGCGTTTTTTAAGTTTTTGAGTTATTTTAGTATCAGTTGGAAATCAAATCCATATGCGAATGTAAAACAAGGGCGTTCTACAAAAACTTAGCTTTCCTTAGCTGCTTTTTGAGAACCCCTTTTTCTTGTATCAGGACCTTTTTAGAGTCCGGCGGGAAGGTCGCATCGCAAAATTCACAAATGGAAAGGAAGAAAGAAAATGGGAGAATATGTAAATCCGGCCAAAATCTTTGGCGAAAATGTATTCAATGACACTGTAATGCAGGAACGTCTTCCAAAAAATGTTTACAAGAAGCTGAAAAAGATCATCGAAGAAGGCGGTGAGCTGGATCTTGCTACTGCAGATACGATTGCACATGAGATGAAAGAATGGGCAATTGAAAAAGGAGCAACACACTATACACACTGGTTCCAGCCGCTGACTGGTACAACTGCAGAAAAGCACGATTCTTTTATCACAGCACCGATGCCGAACGGCAAAGTACTGATGAGCTTCTCCGGTAAAGAGCTGATCAAAGGCGAGCCGGATGCATCTTCTTTCCCGTCCGGTGGACTGCGTGCTACCTTTGAGGCAAGAGGATATACAGCATGGGACTGCACCTCACCGGCTTTCGTTCGTCAGGACGCAGCAGGCGCAACCCTCTGCATTCCGACTGCATTCTGCTCCTACACAGGAGAGGCGCTTGACCAGAAAACACCGCTTCTTCGTTCCATGGAAGCTCTGAATGTACAGTCCCTGCGTCTGTTAAAACTGTTCGGAAACACCACTTCCAAGAAAGTAACTCCTTCTGTAGGACCGGAGCAGGAATACTTCCTGGTAGATGCAGAGAAATTCCTGCAGAGAAAAGACCTGATCTACACCGGCCGTACCCTGTTCGGCGCAATGCCTCCAAAAGGACAGGAGATGGACGATCACTATTTCGGAACCATCCGTCAGAGAATTGCTTCCTTTATGAAGGAGGTCAACATTGAGCTGTGGAAGATGGGCGTTACCGCAAAGACACAGCACAATGAGGTTGCACCGGCACAGCATGAGCTGGCTTCCATCTATTCCGAGGCAAATGTAGCAGTTGACAACAACCAGCTCGTAATGCAGACCTTAAAGAGAATTGCATGCCAGCACGGACTGAAATGCCTGCTGCATGAGAAACCGTTCGCAGGTGTCAACGGTTCCGGAAAACATAACAACTGGTCCATCACCACAGATGACGGCATCAACCTTCTTGAGCCGGGCAAAACACCGCACGAGAACATTCAGTTCCTGCTTGTGTTAAGCTGCGTCCTGAAAGCTGTTGATGTTCACGCAGATCTGCTCCGTGAGTCCGCAGCCGATCCAGGAAACGATCACAGACTGGGAGCCAACGAGGCACCGCCGGCCATCATTTCCGTATTCCTTGGCGAGCAGCTGGAGGACGTTGTTGAGCAGCTGATCAGCACCGGAAATGCAACCAAGAGTAAAAAAGAGGGCGTTCTGGAGACTGGTGTTAAGACGCTTCCGGATCTCAAGAAAGACGCTACCGACCGTAACAGAACCTCACCGTTCGCCTTCACCGGAAACAAATTCGAGTTCCGTATGGTTGGTTCCCGTGACTCCGTTGCAGCTCCGAACATCGTACTGAACACCATCGTTGCAGAAGCATTCCGCGATGCATGCGATGTACTGGAAGGCGCTGAAAACTTTGAGGACGCTGTCCATGATCTGATCAAGAAGAACTTAAGTGAGCATCAGAGAATCATCTTCAATGGCGACGGATATGCAGATGAGTGGTTAGCTGAGGCAGAGAGAAGAGGACTTCCGAACATCAAATCCATGGTGTACGCAATCCCGGCACTGACCACTGATACCGCAATCAAACTGTTCGGCGATTTCAAAGTATTCACCGAGGCAGAGCTGGTATCCCGTGCAGAAGTTAAATTCGAGAACTATGCAAAGACCATCAACATCGAAGCAAAGACCATGATCGACATGGCAAGCAAACAGATCATCCCGGCAGTCATCAAATATGCGACTTCCCTGGCTGGATCCATCAACACCATCACCGCAGCAGGTGTTACGGCAGTTGGTGTACAGAAGAATCTGCTGAACGAGACAAGTGCACTGCTTGAGGAAACCCAGAAAGCACTCGATGAGCTGATCGCAATCGAGAATGCAGGATGCGAGATGGAAGATGGCGAAGCAAAAGCAAAATACTACTACGAGAAAGTTACTCCGGCTATGGAGGCACTCCGTGCACCGGTTGACAAACTGGAGATGATCGTAGACAAAGAGATGTGGCCGATGCCGTCTTACGGCGATCTGATGTTTGAGGTTTAATCCGCAGACGGTCCGATAAATTGTAAAAATTCTGTGAAAACAGGGCAGAAAAAGAGGCTGTTTTTGACAACAGCCTCTTTTTTTAGTATAATGGGGATTAGCTGTTGCCAGAAGAAAAGGGCGGACAGCGCTGCCGGAACAAGCGGCAGGAAAACATGGAGGAAACGCTTCTGGAATTTCGGAGAAAAACAGAAGCATACAGAACTATGAATGCAGAACTGGAAATTTTAGGTGTGAAGCTGAAACATTACCGCGTCGATGCGGCAATGGAGATTGTGGAGGAATACCTCTCGAATGATAAGCTGAACACCATCGGGATTGTGACGATGCAGATGCTGATGCAGGCGAGCAAGGAAACGACGTGGAAGCAGTATATCGAGGATCTGGATCTGACGGTCATCGGGGAAACCGAAGTGCTGGAGGCAGCAGGAATCGACCCGGAGACGCCGTCATATGAGGAAGTGGAGACGAACGAGTTCATCGCACGCTTTTTCTGGGGACTGATTCAGAAAAAAAGCCGGATTTTCGTACTGGGCGACACTGGGGAAGAACTGCAGACACTGCAGAAATATCTGACAGAAACGTATCCCGGCATTGAGATCGGAGGCGGTGCTGTTGTCGAGACGCTGGAGGAATCCGCGTTTGACAGCCTGGTCAACGAGATCAACAGCCAGACGACGGACGTGATTGTGAGCGGCCTTGCGGGAACGCGGCAGGATCGTTTCGTTCTGGAAAACAGCAGCAAAATCAGCGCAAAAATCTGGCTGAGCCTTGGCGAGCATTCGACGCTGCAGAACGAGGCCGGTATAAAAACGAGCTGGTGGGGAACTCTGCTAAAGAAGAATACGTTCAAGTGGATGGTAACAAAATATAACAGCGAAAAGGACGGTTGAAGTTCATGAACTGGATACGGAACAAACAGCAGTGGAGAGATTATCTGCTGATTACGCTGGGAACCGCGGTCATGGCGGTTGCGACCAGCTCGATTTACGACCCGGCGGGGCTTGTTACTGGAGGATTTTCCGGTCTTGCAATCGTCATCAAACAACTGAGCCAGATGCTGTTCGGAAAAGGAGTTCCGCTCTGGGTGACGAACCTTGTGCTGAACATTCCGCTCTTTCTTTTTGGAATCCGCATGAGCCGTGATTTTCTTGTGAAAACCATTTTTGGAACCCTGATGAACACGTTCTGGTTTGCCGTTCTCCCGGTTCTGCAGCTGGTGCCGGATGACAGGATGCTCTCCGCACTTTTTGGCGGCGTTCTGATGGGAGCCGGCATCGGCCTTGTCTTTATCGGAAACGGAACGACGGGCGGAACGGATATGATGGCGGCTCTGATCCAGAGAAAGCTGCGCCACTATTCCGTTGCACAGGTTATGCAGGTGCTTGATGGAATCATCGTCATCGCCGGTATTTTTGTCTTCGGTATCCACGCTTCGCTCTATGCGATCGTGGCAATCTACGTGACGACGAAAATGACGGATGCCCTGATGGAAGGTATGAATTATGCGAAATCCGCGTTTATCATTACCGCGCATCCGGAGCAGGTAGCCGATGAGCTCATGAAAGAACTCGACCGCGGCGCGTCCGGCATCCACATCAAGGGAATGTACACGGGCGAAGAGCGTATGATGGTATTCTGTGTTGTGGGCAAAAAACAGATCCCGCAGCTCAAACAGATCGTAGGAACGATCGATCCGGACGCGTTTGTCGTTGTGTCGGATGCAAGAGAGGTCTTAGGAGAGGGCTTCCAGACGGATTTCTCCTGACCTTTTTACGTATTTTGTGGTATAAATGTTGTGTTTTCTCTTCCTTTTTTGTCTATTTTGTATTAAAATAAGTATATCTGTGAGGTACTTTGCATCAGGCGCAGAACCATAGGGGTGTGGATATGCCTGGCAATGAAAGCGGGTGCAGCCGGAGACAAACTATAGGATGAAAGAGGGAAGAAAATATGATTTCAAATCAGATTTTACAGAGTACCATTGAGGGAATCAAAAATATTTCGCGTGTCGAACTCTGCGTGACTGATGTAGAAGGAAAGGTTCTGGTAACGACGTTTCCGGAGGTTGAGATCAGCCAGAATGATATTGTAACGTTTGCGCAGTCTCAGGCAGATTCCCAGACCATGAAAAATTATCAGTTTTTTAAAGTATACGATGAACACCAGCTGGAGTACATTCTGGTTGTAAAAGGCGGAAACGATGACATTCACCTGATCGGGAAAATGGTTACCTTCCAGATTCAGGGCCTCCTTACCGCCTACAAGGAGCGCTTCGATAAAGACAACTTTATCAAGAATCTGCTGCTCGACAACCTGCTGCTGGTCGACATCTACAACAGGGCGAAGAAGTTACATATTGAAGTGGAAGCACGCCGCCTTGTATTTATTCTTGAGACAAATCCGGATAAAAACAGCGGGGCGCTCGAGAGCGTCAAGAGTCTGCTCGGTACCAAATCCGGTGACTTTATAACTGCAGTTGATGAGAAAAACATCATCATCGTAAAAGAACTTGCTCCAGGTGAGGATTATGCCCAGATGAACAAAGTGGCAGCCACCATTCTGGAAGCAGCAGGAAGAGATGAGGAGGGGAAAACCCACGTTGCTTACGGTACCATTGTCAAGGAGATCAAAGAAGTATCGCGTTCCTATAAAGAAGCCAGAATGGCGATGGACGTCGGAAAAATTTTCTCCGCTGAGAATGATATCTATGCATACAGCTCACTGGGCATCGGCCGTCTGATTTACCAGCTTCCGATCCCACTGTGCAAAATGTTCATCAAAGAAATTTTCGGCAACAAATCGCCGGATGACTTTGATGAAGAGACACTGACAACGATCAATAAATTCTTTGAAAATTCTCTGAATGTCTCGGAAACCTCGAGACAGCTTTATATACACCGAAATACCCTTGTCTATCGGCTGGATAAGCTGCAGAAGAGCACGGGACTCGATCTTAGAGTTTTTGAAGATGCGATCACATTCAAGATTGCGCTTATGGTTGTGCAGTACATGAAATACATGGAAACGCTCGATTATTAAGCGAGAACCCTTGAAGGAGGAATTGCATGATAACATTGGATAGTGTAAGTAAGAGTTACGCGAAAGGCCAGCCGGCCGTCAACAACGTATCCTTACACATCGAGAAGGGGGAATTCGTCTTTATCGTGGGAAACAGCGGTTCTGGAAAATCGACGCTGATCAAGCTCCTTTTGAAAGAACTCGAGCCCACATCCGGCACCATTAAGGTAAACGGACAGATCTTAAATAAAATGAAACGCTGGAGAGTGCCGAAATACCGCCGCGGTGTCGGCGTCGTATTCCAGGATTTCCGCCTTTTAAAAGACCGGAATGTCTATGAAAACGTAGCATTCGCACAGCGTGTCATCGAGAAACCGAACCGCGTCATCAAAAAGCGCGTGCCGGAAGTCCTGACGCTGGTCGGACTGGCAGAGAAGTACAAATCCTTCCCGAAGGAGCTTTCCGGAGGAGAGCAGCAGCGAGTTGCCGTGGCAAGAGCCATTGTCAACCGGCCTGACATTCTTCTGGCGGACGAGCCGACCGGAAACCTGGACCCGGGAAACTCCATGGAGATTATGAAGCTCCTGGAGGAAATCAACAACAGAGGAACGACCGTTCTTGTGGTAACCCACAACCGTGAGATCGTCAACTCCATGAAAAAACGCGTTATTACCATGCGAAAAGGCGTGGTAGTCAGCGATGAGAAGGAGGGCGAGTACCATGAGGTTTAGTACACTGGGCTACAGCATCAAACAGGGTGTCAAAAACATCTGGAGAAACAAGATGTTCTCGCTGGCATCCATCGCAACCATGGGAGCCTGTATCTTTCTGTTCGGTATCTTCTTTGCGGTTGTCATCAACTTTAACTACATCGTAAAAAATGCCGAGACAGACGTATCCATGACCGTTTTCTTCAACGAAGATGTGGATCAGGCGACGATCGATGAGATCGGAACGGAGATCAAGGCCAAGACCGATGTGGTCAAGGAATGTAAGTATGTTTCCGCGGATGAGACGTGGGAAAACTTTGCAAAACAGTATTTCGAAGGAAAAGAGGAATACAAGGACGGCTTTAAGCCAAACGACAACCCGCTCGCAACTTCTGCTCACTACGAGGTTTACGTATACCAGGTAGAGACGCAGGATGCACTGGCTGAGTATATCCGCTCGCTGGACGGTGTCCGTGAGGTTAAACAGGCCGAGGGCGCAACAACAACGTTGACGACGATGAACCGTGTCATTGGCTACGTTTCCATCGCGATCATCCTGATTCTTCTTGCCGTATCTGTTTTCCTGATCAGCAATACCGTCACGATCGGTATTTCGGTCCGGAAAGAGGAGATCGGTATCATGAAGCTGATCGGTGCGACGAACCTGTTTGTAAGGGCTCCGTTCCTGATCGAGGGTATCCTGATCGGTCTTGTCGGAGCAGCGATTCCGCTGGGGCTGCTGTACGTTGTATACAACAGAGTCATCAGCTACGTTATGGCGGAGTTCAGCGTACTGTCGAACTTTATGGCATTCATGCCGGTATCGGCCGTCTTCCGGATTCTGCTTCCGGTCGGACTCATTCTCGGTATGGGAATCGGTCTTGTCGGCAGTATCTTTACGATTCGAAAACACTTGAAAGTCTGATAGGATTAGACAATATAATGAAGTAAAAATAAGTCCCGGAATCCGTCAAAAGATTCCGGGATCTTTCGATTGGGAGGCATATTTTGGAAGAACTGATGAAGGAAGAAAAAGAGGGCGTAAAAGCGGCAGAGCAGGAAAAACCGAAAAAGCGCAGAAACAGAAAGAAAAACCGAAAAAATGAGATGCGGAAGAGCTACTTTGCGGGCATGATTTCCATGCTGGCGCTTGTAATGATCGTGCTTGTCGGAACAACGTTTCTTTGGCCGGGAAGCAGTGCGGACCACCCCGGCGGCTTCTGGTCGTGGCGGAAGACGGCGGCGATCAAAGCGATGATCAGCCAGCTTTACGCGGGCGATGTGGATGACACAGAGCTGTCGAATGCGATGTATAAAGGGCTGATCAGCGGCCTCGGCGACAAGTATTCTACGTATTACACGAAAGAGGAATACGAAGCAATCAAGACAGCGCAGGAGGGTTACTATCAGGGCATCGGTATTACGGTGACGCTGGACGGCGATAAGCTGCAGGTCACCGGCGTACAGGACGATACCCCGGCGGCGAAGGCCGGTATTCAGGCGGATGACCGCATTGTGAAGATTGACGGGCAGACACTCGAAGGCTTAAGCCTCAACGATGCGGTCGGTCTTCTGAAAAACAGCGAGAACGACACCGTGACGCTTTCCATCGAGCGGGAAGGCGAGGCGGATCTGATTGAAACGGAAGTCACAAAAGAGAAGCTTGCGGCGATTGTGGCAGACGGTAAAATGCTGGACGACAAGATCGGCTATCTGGCCATCAGCGAGTTTACAGGGCTTACCTCCGAGCAGTTCCAGAAAGCATACCAGTCACTGCAGGATCAGGGCATGGAGCGCCTGATCATCGATCTGCGCAGTAATCCGGGCGGCCTCGTGACGGCAGTCTGTGATACCCTGCGCCAGATCCTGCCGGAGGGACTCATCGTGTATACCGAGGATAAAAATGGAAAACGGGAAGAGTATACCTGCGACGGCGATACCCCGATCTCGATTCCACTCGTCGTGCTGGTCAATGAAAATACGGCAAGTGCGGCAGAAATCTTCACGGGAGCAGTCAAAGATTACGGCATCGGAACGATTGTCGGAACGACGACATTCGGAAAAGGCATTGTCCAGAATACATTCCAGCTCTCGGACGGCAGCGTGGTGAAACTGACGATTGCCCATTATTACACGCCGCTCGGAAACGACATCCACAAGGTCGGCATTACGCCGGATATCGAGGTGGAGCTGCCGGATGACGCGACGAGCGATGTGCAGCTCGAAAAAGCGTTGGAAGTTGTCAAAGGACTGGAAAGTGCGGAATAAAATAAGAATTTTCACAGAAAAGCAGGAAAAAGGTAGGAAAAAAAGCACGAACGTGTTATCTTAGTAGAGGAGCCGAAAACAGATCTTGGCAGGCTCTAAAAGAAAGTGAGGAAAGACAGATGAACTTTACAGAAAGAAGAAAACAGGTTTTTGATAAAATGGACCAGGATTCCGCACTGCTTTTGTTTTCTGGAATCGAGCTGCATGTCAGCGCAGACGAATATCTGCCGTTTGAAGCAAACCGCAACTTTTTCTATCTGACCGGCCTTCGCAGAGATCACATGATCCTGATGATGAAAAAGACCGCAAAAGAGGAGAAATCCATTCTGTTTATCGAGGAAGCGGATCTGAACCAGGAGAGATGGTTTGGAAGAAAAGTAACCGTATCCGAGGCACAGGAGATCACCGGAATCGATGACGTTCGTTTCCTGGATTCCTTTGAGGGCATGGTAAACCGTCTGATGGCACGCGAGGACATCGGAACCCTGTATTTCGACTGCTACCGCTATCAGGTCGAGGATCTGCCGGATTACAACATGGTAAAGGCAGAGGAGTTCGCAAAGAAATTTCCAGGCAGACCGATTAAAAACATTGCTCCTGTCATCGCAGCACTGCGGATGCAGAAAGATGAGGATGAGATCGCTCTCGTCCGCCAGGCAATCAAGATCACCGACGACGCGCTGAAATTCGTGATGAAGAATCTGAAACCGGGCTGCACCGAGTATCAGGCACAGGCTGATTTCGAGTACAAGATTTTCCACGAGGGAGCAGACGGAACCGCATTCCCGACGATCGCAGGAAGCGGTGCAAACGGAACGATGCTGCACTACGACACCAACCGTGACGTGTGCGAGGATGAGACCCTGCTTCTGATGGACCTCGGAGCAAAATTCCAGGGCTACTGCGCAGATATCACCAGAACGTATCCAGTCAACGGAAAATATACGGACCGTCAGAGACAGGTTTACGACGTTGTTCTGGCAGCAAACCGCGCCGTTGCAAAAGCAGCAAAACCGGGTATGACATTAAAAGAGCTCGACGATATCGCAAAGGATGTTCTCGGCGAGGGCTGTGTGAAACTTGGCCTGATCGAGAAGAAAGAGGATGTCGGAACCTATTACATGCACGGCGTTTCCCATCACCTCGGCATCGATGTACACGATGTGACCGCGGCATGGAACGACAAGCTGCGTCCAGGCGCCATCATCACCGATGAGCCGGGTCTTTATATTGACGAGTGGGAGATCGGAATCCGGATCGAGGATGATATCCTGATTACAGAGGACGGATGCGAGGTTCTTTCCGAGAATCTGATGCGTGATCCAGACCAGATTGAAGCCTTTATGCAGGAAAAAGAGGCGTAAGAAAAAACTACGGAGGATTTAGTTAGATGAAAATTGCAGTTACATACGATAACGGGAATATTTTTCAGCATTTTGGAAAAACAGAGAATTTTAAGGTTTACGAAGTAGAAGACAATCAGGTGGTTTCCAGCGAAGTGATCGGATCCAACGGAACCGGCCACGGCGCACTGGCAGGCCTTCTTTCCGAGCAGGGCGTGGATGTTCTGATCTGCGGCGGCATCGGCGGCGGTGCACAGGCAGCTCTTGCTGAGGCAGGCGTAGAGCTCTGCTCCGGAGCGGAAGGAGATGTGGATGCAGCGGTGGAAGCTTACTTAAACGGAACGCTCACATCTGCAGGTGCAACCTGCGATCACCACGATCATGAGGAAGGCCATTCCTGCGGCGGCCACTGCGGAAGCCATGAGGAAGAGGAGAGCTCCTGCGGCGGTTCCTGCGGAACCTGCGGCGGCGGATGCGGTGCACCGACTCCGGTTATGGAAGGTAAGAATGTCGGAAAAACCTGCCGTACCCACTACAGAGGAACCTTCAACGATGGAACCCAGTTTGATTCTTCCTACGACCGCGGCGAACCGCTCGAGTTCATCTGCGGTGTGGGCCAGATGATCCGCGGCTTCGATGCAGCCGTTGCAGAGATGGAAGTCGGCGAAAAAGTCAACATCCATCTGATGCCGGAGGAGGCTTACGGAATGCCGGATCCGAACGCAATTTTCACCGTTGCGATCGCACAGCTTCCGGGAGCAGAGGAAGTAGAGGTCGGACAGCAGGTTTATCTGCAGAACCAGTACGGCCAGCCGTTCCCGGTAAAAGTTACTGCAAAAGACGAGACCAATATCACGTTTGATGCCAACCATGAGATGGCTGGAAAAGAGTTGAATTTTGAGATTGAGCTGGTTGAAGTGAAATAAAAAAATGCATAAAAAAGAGTGTCAGGACGAAGGAGCCAGGCACTCTTTTTTGATGCGCAGAAAAATCAACGATTCCCATTTCCGATTTCCGTTATTTTTTGTAAAAGTAAACAAAAAATGACCAAAATTCATTTTTTGCCATTTCAAATATTGACTAATAGTCATTTAAGTTGTAAGATGTGGTACTAGAAAAACAAGTTAAAAATGAATCAGAGGAGATGAATGAAAATGGTTAAAGTTGGCAAATGGATTGCCAAGCACAGGATTCTGATGCTGATCATTGGATTTCTGCTGATTATTCCGTCAGTCATCGGAATGGCAGCAACGAAAGTAAACTATGATCTGCTCAGCTATCTGCCGGAGCATCTGGAAACTGTAAAAGGACAGGACATTCTGGTAGATGAATACGGCATGGGTGCGTTCTCCATGGTTGTTGTGGAAAACATGGAAATGAAGGACGTACAGAAACTCGAAGAAAAATTCGAGCAGGTAAACCACGTAAAAGAAGTTTTATGGTATGACGATGTGGCAGACATCAGCGTGCCGGTTGAGATGATCCCGGAAAAACTCCGGAAAGCATTCTACAATGGGGATGCAACCATGATGCTCGTTCTGTTCGATAATACGACTTCTTCCGATGACTCCATGGAGGCAATCGAGGATCTTCGTAAAATTGCGAACGAGCAGTGCTTCATCGGCGGTATGACCGGTGTTGTTACCGATATCAAAAACGTAGCATTAAAAGAGCTGCCGGTTTACGTTGTCATCGCCGCAGTTTTGAGCCTCGTTGTCATCGAGCTGACATCGACTTCCTTCGTTGTTCCGATCCTGTTCCTGTTAAGTATCGGACTTGCAATCCTTTACAACCTGGGAAGCAACGTGTTCCTTGGTGAGACTTCCTACATCACAAAAGCGCTGACCGCCGTGCTGCAGCTTGGTGTTACGATGGACTACTCCATCTTCCTGCTGAACAGTTTCGAGGAGAATAAAAAGCGTTTCCCGGATGACAAAGAGCGTGCGATGGGCCATGCAATCGCCAACACGTTCAAATCCGTAGCCGGAAGCTCCGTTACCACCGTAGCCGGTTTCCTGGCACTGTGTGTTATGACCTTTGCCCTTGGCCGCGACCTTGGTATCGTTATGGCAAAAGGTGTTTTGATCGGCGTTGTCTGCTGTGTCACCGTCCTGCCGGCCATGGTTCTGGTATTTGACAAGGCAATTGAGAAAACGAGACACAAACCGCTGGTAAAAAGCCTGGATAAACCGTCCGCCTTTATCACCAAACATTATAAAGTATGGGTTGTGATCTTCCTGGTTCTGCTGTTCCCGTCGATCTACGGAAACAATCATACCCAGATTTATTACAACATCGCACGTTCCCTTCCATCTACCCTGGACTGTAACGTGGCAAACGATGAAGTAAAAGCGCAGTTCAACGTCAGCAACATGCACATCGTCATGATGGACCGCGATATGGATTCCAAACAGAAAAAGAAAATGATGGAGGAGATCGGCAACGTAAAAGGTGTCAAATCGACCATCAGCATGAGTTCCCTGCTTGGACCGACGATTCCGGAATCCATGATCCCGGAAAATCTCCGAAGCATGCTGCAGAGCGATGAGTATGAGCTTGCATTTGTGAGCTCTGAATATGAGTCCGCAACAGATGAAGTAAACGAACAGGTCAAAGCGATTGACAAAATCGTAAAATCCTACGATAAAAATGGAATGGTCATCGGTGAAGCACCGTTGATGAAAGACCTGCAGGATGTTACCGATGCTGACCTTGTCAACGTAAACGTGCTTTCCATTGGTGCAATCTTTATCATCATTCTGCTGATCTTCAAATCGATTTCTCTGCCGATTATTCTGGTAGCAGTCATCGAGTTTGCAATTATGCTGAATATGGCAATCCCGTATTATCAGGGAACCAGCCTTCCATTCGTGGCCAGCATCGTAATCGGAGCGATTCAGCTCGGTGCAACCGTGGACTACGCGATCCTGATGACAACCCGTTATCAGAAAGAGCGCCAGAATGGAAAAGACAAGAAGGAAGCTATCAGTATTGCCCATAAGACCAGTATGCCGTCCATCATCAGCAGTGGTCTGAGCTTCTTTGCCGCAACCTTCGGTGTGGCCTGCTACTCTCAGGTTGAGATGATCGGTTCCATCTGTACTCTGCTTGCACGGGGCGCGATCATCAGTATGGTCGTTGTTATCCTGATTCTGCCGGCAATGTTTATGATTTTCGATAAACTGATCTGTAAGACATCGATTGGATTTTTAAAGAAGAAAACAAAATAAAGTATGACAAATCCCCTGTACCGGAAGTAGCTGGTGCGGGGGAATTTTTTTGCTTTGCGTTCAAATTTCTGATGTGACGGATGAGATTCTGCCACGGATTGAAGACTGGCAGAACCGGCCACTGGACGAGGTCTATCCCATTCTCTACATTGATGCAATCCATTATTCTGTAAGGGATAATGGCGTGATCCGAAAGCTTGCTGCTTATCCAATGCGTCGTAAAACCCCTTGCTGTGGGGAGTGTCAAATGGAAGAAGTATACCGGAAAAGAAGAAGGATAATACGGAAAATCTGAAAAGATAAAAACTACTCTTTATGAAGCGTATTCTCATAGTGACAGATCACTGGATGATATCCTGGCGTTTATTGAAGGAAGAGATGATGATATTGACAGAAATACTCCGGGGAAAAATAAAAATCCCCGGAGTATTTTTACGTGTTTCTATCTAAAAGCACCATCAAAAATCATATCAGCAAATCTTACATTCCGGTCACTCACCGCACCAGACAATTCAAACATTCCTTTAGTACTATCTGTGACAATCAAAGTCAAGGTATTTTCATGAAAATAGAATTTCCATGTTTGTGAATGCCCGGTTTCCTGCCAGCATATAGTCAAAATAAGGGTACTCTGGTCTACCCAACTGTGATGGGCAGCATATTTCCAAATACGGTTTCTCTGTTCGTCTCCAATAAGTGGGCTATTTGACGGAATTTCAATTGCATATGTGGTTTCTCCAAACAAATCAACAGTACAGGAACTGTGAATAGTCTGTATTTCATCGATTACAAACTCCATACGGCTGTTGCCAATTTCAAAGCGAAGAGTATGTTTTTCATCTGATGTACGACTGCGTAAATCAAATTCTTTTCCCTGAAGCATATGCATTAGATAAGAAGCACTCGGCGAATATACAACAGGAGTTTCCCACTGGTTCATTACGTTTTTCATGTATTGGTAACACCATGCATCACGAGGTTTCGGCTGCTCAGTTATGTTATTAAGGATATACTTTTCAATCAGAGGGAAAATTCTGCTTCCATCCGTTTCTTCAGCAGTAGTTGTAATAACCATATCCATTTTCGGAAATACCATGCAATACTGGCCAAATGCTCCATCAGCACGATAGCTCCCCGGACTGTTCTCCCAAATTTGATATCCATAGTGGCGGCCCCATCCGGCACATCCCTGCACGTTTGTGGAAACGTGGGGGTATGATGCCTCCGTAACCCATTCTTCCGTGAGAATGCGTATGCCATTGTAAACACCTTTATGTAAGTACAAAAGTCCCAGCTTTGTGAGATCACGTGGAGCAATCAAAAGCCCCCATGCTCCAGTGTTAACATCTCCATGTTTATCCCAACTGACATCTGTAATCTCCAGAGGATCAAATAGATGCTTCTGTAGCCAATCTTTCAGGCACATGCCAGTCACACGGCTAATAAGTTCTGACAGCATATAAGTTCCTCCGGAATTATAGACAAAATGAGTTCCTGGCTCATATACTATTTTTCTGGTAAAAAAGATTTCCGGCCAGGGTCTTATGCCATTGCACATATCTCCCACTGTATCCACGCCATGACCCGTACTCATAGTCAAAAGATGGCAAATTTTTATGGTACGGGCTGCATCATCCATGTCCAAATCTCGACATTCCGGAAAATAATCAAGAACGAAATCATCTACCCGCAACAAACCTTCTTTTACCGCAATCCCTATAGCCGTGGATGTAAATGTTTTGCTTACGGAATATACCAATCTTTTATCAAGTGCACAAAACGGATATTTGGAAACTTCTGCTATCGCTTTATCATGGCGAACAATATGAAGAGTCCGCAATTTATAATTTATTTCATCACATTCTTTCAGAAACTGGGCAATAGCTACAGAGGAAATGCCTACATCCTGTCTCTTATACACATCTCCGAGCCCACGAGACCTCTCTACATCT
>ENA-OYXE01000147-OYXE01000147.1-human-gut-metagenome-genome-assembly--contig:-NODE-147-length-23634-cov-10.893040_pt1 | contig 23634 bp, 22 predicted proteins | sample MGYA00244175_ERZ653407 | MGnify/ENA primary metagenome ERZ653407 (study PRJEB26926, sample SAMN06165181) | human gut metagenome | biome: ENVO:00009003; feature: ENVO:2100002; material: ENVO:00002003... | reverse complement strand
CTACACTCTCTCCGTCGTCGGCAGCGTCAGATGTGTATAAGAGACAGATACTATACAACAAATTTTGTAGCTAAAGAAAGCGAAGAGTTAAGTGCTGATTTGTTACGCCATACAAGGGAAATGATTCAGCTTGAATATGGTGTAAAGGTAGATAATAAAAAGTATATCATGATTATGGACGATGATGAAATGGATGCTTTTGAAAAAAATATTGTTGGTTATAGTAATTTAAGAGCTGTATTTATTAATCAAGATGTGCTTCTCTCAACTACTCAGGAGGCTATGCTTTCTAAGCTAGACACCTATATTATTCCAAATTGCTATTTTGATTTTGAATTGAGGGAGGCCGGAGAAGTATGGTAAATGGAATGATGGATTACGAATTTCAGGATAATTGTGTAGAGTACCTTATTGATAAGACCTCTAATCTTGATAGTAAACAAATTATTACTGTTAAAGCGCCAACTGGTGCCGGTAAGACAGTTATCCTCATAAAGTATATTGATGAATATTTGAAGAATACAAGCGAACAAACTGCTTTTATTTGGATTTGCCCAGGCAAAGGTGATCTTGAGATGCAGAGTAAGGAACGGATGGACGAGATGACTCCTCAACGTGATTCACGCACGCTTGATTATTCTATGATGCTTGGATTTGAACCATCTTCAGTGACATTTATCAATTGGGAGCGTGTCACAAAAAAGGGAAACACAGCTCTGAAAAATGGAGAAAAAGCAAATCTATTTGAGATGATAGCAGCAGCTCACAAAGAAGGAATAAAATTTATAGTTATAATTGACGAGGAGCATCAAAACAATACTAAGAAAGCAGATGATATTATTTTAGCATTTGCGGCAAAGAATATCATTCGTGTTTCTGCTACGGCGAAGAAGGTTCCGCAGTACGAGTATTATGAAATACCTGAAGATGAGGTAATTGAGGCTGGACTTATTTCACGAGCTATCTATGTCAATGAAGGGGTTGAAGATAAGCGTGAATACGCAGATGATGACGATTATAATTATCTTCTAAAATTAGCTGATGAAAAGAGAAAACAAATTCTGGAGAATTATAGATTAATTGGTTCAAACATACGACCACTTGTATTGATTCAATTTCCAGCTGGCAAACCTGAGAACATTAAATTGGTTGAAGAAAAACTTGAAAGCATGGGGTATACATATGACAATGGGATGGTTTCAATTTGGATGACTGATGTGAAGATAAACTTGGATAACTTAACAGATCTTGCTGGATCTTCAGCATTTCTTCTAATGAAACAGGCTATTTCAACTGGTTGGGATTGCCCTCGTGCAAAGGTGCTTGTAAAGCTCCGAGAAGGGGGTAGTGAGGATTTCCAAATACAAACAATTGGACGTATACGTCGAATGCCAGAAAGAAAACATTACGGAGTGGATGTTCTTGATTATTGTTATATTTACACGTTGGATGAGAAGTATAAAACAGGATTGCTTTCTTCTCTTGATAAAGCATATCAAGTGCGCAGACTTTTTTTGAAAGATGTTGCTAAAGACTTTAGGCTTGAAAAAGAGTTACGAAATTTGGATTTTGATGGTCTGGGGGAGAGAGAAACATTACAAAAGATTTATTTGTATTTTAAGGAAACTTATAATCTCGGAAAAGACAAAGAAGTTAATCAACAGAACCTTAAAGCTGCTGGGTACAATTTTGACCATCAGATAGATAGTAAGATTTTGCAAGGTGTATTTAGAACAACAGAACAGCTTTCTGAAGGAATAGTTAAGAATAATATAAATATCAAGACAAGAGTAAATACACATACTCATGGTATTTATTTGCTACATTCTGTAGATGAAATTAAGAAAGTTACCGGTATGCAGTCTCAGAAAGTGAAGAATATCCTTATGAGGATGTTTAAGAAAGGCGGAAGTAGTAAATACAAATTTGTTGCATTGGAAAATTCAGATTTTTATGCATTTATTATTAATAATGTTAAAAAATTGAAAATCGATTTTAAAAATGTCACTTCACAGATGAGTGGTATTCAGATGGCTTTTTCACTTGAGCCTAAGAGGGTTGATTTTAAGATACCTGAGATGGAGGTTTATAAATATAGTGAAGTAAAAGAACGTCATCTGATGAGAGTGAATGCATATCGTGAATATACAAATGAATTTATTACGGATAAGACTCGAAGTTTGCCAGAACGTCTTTTTGAGCGTTACTGCGAAAAGAATACTGATATTGAGTGGGTGTATAAAAATGGTGATACAGGGCAGCAGTATCTCTCAATTGTATATTTGGATGCATTTTTAAAGCAGTGGTTGTTTTATCCAGATTATATTGTACATATGAAAGATGGTACAGATTGGATTATTGAAACAAAGGGTGGAGAAACTCATGGCTATACTAAGAACATTGATACTCAAGTAGCAAATAAGTTTGTAGCATTTAAGCAATATGCAGAAGCACATAATTTAAAATGGGGATTTGTTCGTGATATGGAGGAAGAACTCTATATAAATAACACAGAATACCATGAAGAAATCATGGGGTGCGATAATTGGGAACCTTTGAAGAATCAGTTTTAAATACTCGTGAATCTAGAGATAATTTACAATACTATTATGTTTATGCCGAAATAAATATAAAATTACATTGATATAAAAGCGGAGAGGAAGATACAGAGGTATATAGACATAGTTAACTTAATGAAAGTGGTTTTTGACAAATGGGGGAAATGTTTTTAGAAAAACAATATGAAATAATATTAGCAAAGCTTTACTTATGAGCAGGTTGAAATATATTAATAATAATGTTCCTGATTACCAAAAGGTTTTATCAAAGGCATTTCCCAATATATATGTTGAATTTGGAACTTGTCCTGGACCAAACAATAGTGTAGGTGGATTGTGGTCAAATTATGAAAATGATACCGGTATAATAGTTAGTATTAAGAATAAAAAACAGTTGTTTTTACAGGTGATTGTTCGTTTGACTTTATTCCATCATCAGTAGGAATGGCTTATGCAGATTATGTTGTTTTACCACATCATGGTGGAAAAGTGATAATGCAGAATTATATTCAGATGAAACCAAAATGTGTTCCGATTGTTAGTTCAGGCTTTGCTAGATTGTATTCTGGAGTGGGATATCAGCGTCAATATGATCAGAAATTTTTTTTATTACAATGCGGTGTAAAGAAACCTATTGTTTTTTTGAAAACAATTTCAAAAAGTTTTCATGAAATAAACAATGTTTAAAGTGATAAAATGAATGACAATAGAAGACGGTGATAGATTCTTAGATGGAATATGTTGACCATGAAGCTCCTCCCCCCTCGCAACACCCCGTTGCTTTCCGCCACCCCCACAATCTGCTATGATATCCATAACGGAGGTGAGTACAATGGAGACAAAGGACGTTATATTAGAACTTCGAACCAAACGAGGATTATCCCAGGATGATCTTGCTGGCAAGGTCATGGTCACAAGGCAGGCGGTGTCACGCTGGGAAAACGGCGATACAGTGCCGAATACAGATACGTTGAAACTGCTTTCAAAGGAGTTTGATGTATCGATAAACACTCTGCTTGGCGAACCGAGGAAACTGATATGTCAGTGCTGTGGAATGCCACTCGAGGACGATGCTATTATGGGGCGGGACAGTGATGGTGCGCTGAACGAGGATTACTGCAAATGGTGTTACGCCGACGGCACCTATACCTACAGCAATATGGATGATCTGATCGATGTATGTGTGAAGAATATGGTGGGGGAGAATTTCACTGAGGAGCAGGCGAGAGCATACATGAAACAACTTCTGCCAAAACTTGATTACTGGAAACGATATGAGTCACTCAGCGATGGCGGACAGTTTGAGGCATTTAAGAGGCAGCTTATAGATGAGATAAATGACCTTCAAATAGAGGGGATGCCCCACCTTGAAAGACTCAATGCGCTTGTTGGCAAATATGTGAATCTCGAGTATCGTTTGCCAAATGGCATGAATGTCAGATTCCTTGATGACGAGAAGACATATCTGGGAAATCAGCTGGAATGCGAGTTTGGTGGAGACAGATGTTTTGGGGTCCTGGCGGATATGGATTTTATATTGATATCGACATATGAGGCGGAAGGTGCAAATCCGGAGCTGGTTCTTTATAAAAAGAGGTAGTATAATGAGTTAGGTTATTTCGTCAATAATCTTTCACAATTTATATTACAGGGGGAAATACATATGATACAATGTGCCGGATGTGGCAGCAATCTGGTATATGATATAGCAAGAAAGAAAATGTACTGCAAAGCATGTGGAAATGAATACGAGCCGGAGAGTGTCGACAAGGATGAGGACAGCGAGGAACGCAAGCTTATGGAGCTTACTGTATTCATTTGTCCGCAGTGCGGTGGGGAGATATACAGTACGGATGAATCAGCGACGGGATTCTGCAGTTACTGCGGAGCGGCGACTATGCTTTCCAGCCGGCTGAAAAGCGAGAGAAGACCGGATTATGTGATACCGTTTGCGGTGACGAAGGACATGTGCAAGGCATCATATGCCACAGTCATGAAGAGGGCGATATACGCGCCGAACAGACTGAAACACAGACGAAATGTGCAGGAGTTCCGTGGAATCTACATGCCTTATTGGCTGTGTGATGTTGACCAGAAAGGTAAAACCACTGTAAGGGCGACGGACAGCTATACTTCAGGGGTTGATACAGTCAGTCATACGTATAATGTAAGATGCTTTGCGGATAATCATTACGAGAATATAACAATGGACGCATCATCGCTGTTTCCAGATGATCTCAGCAGCAAGGTGGCACCATTTGACTCGGCGGATATGAAGCCATTTTCCATGGGATATCTGAGCGGATTCTATGCGGATCTGCCGGATGTGGATTATAAGGTTTACAGGGATAAGATAGCTCAGGTGACAGGAGATATGGCGCATGATGTGATGATGAGGAAGATAAAGCATCATCTGTGCACATATGATGCTATCGGTGAACCGGAGGAGCCGTTGTCAGAAACGATGGATATAAAGATCACTGGAGCAAAGACTGGGTTGTTTCCTGTGTGGCTTTTGTCGTACAAGAACGGTAAGCGTATTGCATATGCAGCGGTAAATGGCAGCACGGGAAAAGTGGCTGCGGACATACCGCTTGACATCGGAAAGTTCCTGCTTGGATGCCTGATAGGAGTGATCCCACTATATTTTTTACTGAACTTATTTCTTACGGTGAGGCCTGGCGTGCTACTGGCATTTGTATCTGCGATAGGTGCGCTTGTGACCATGATATATTGCGATGAGATGGAGAAGATAGCAGATGTAGAGACACATGAAAATGATCTGGGATTCTTCGCAAGGCACACACTCAATGCAAAGAAAAGTGGAGGCAAGAAGAAAAAGCTACAAACAAAAAAGCTGCAAACAAAAAAGCTGCAAACAAAAAAGCCACAAAAAGACACAAAAAGAAAAATAAAAAATAAGATAACTTCATTTGTGAAGTTTTCCTGTTTTCTGGAAGTTATACAGCTGATAGTGTGCATAATAGTATTATTCTGCCTGAAGTTTGATATAAATCCATTTCTTTTTAACTGGGATATTATGGGAAAGGCCAGTTATGTTGTGGCGTGCATCTCGTGTCTGGTAGCCATTTATGGGGCAGTAAAAGGCATAGCAAATGTTAGAAGAGTAAAAAGAAAAAGTGGCGTCATGGGATTATTTATTGCATTTGCCACCATTCTTTCTGTAGCGGTCGTGTTGATAAAACCTGTTATGGACAAGTATTATTATGGATGCGTGCTCCTGGTGTGTGCTGCAACCATTCTGACGCTTATAGATCTGGTTATCAGCCACAATCGGATGTCCACAAGACCACTTCCGCAGTTTGAGTACAAGGGAGGTGATCATCGTGCGTAGAGCGGTAATTGCCAGAGTGATGATCACTGTTATGATCATGCTGTCGTTTCTGGTTGTGGGGGCTGATTGTGCAGTACCTGTTCACGCATCTGAGAAGGATCAGGATGATTCGTATAGTCACCAGCATGAAGTGGTAATCAAAGATGATGCAGATGTGCTGACTGAAAGTCAGGAGGCACAATTGACGGAGACTATGAAGGAGACTGCCCGTTATTGCAATGTATTGTGTGTGACATCGAACCTTATGTACAAATCTACAGCATACCATGCGGAATCTGCCTATAAAAGAGAATTTGGCATCCGCGATGGTGTTATGTTTTTAATTGATATGAGGAATAGACAGATATACATCTATTCTTATGGCGAACCGTATAAGATCATCACCAAGACAAATGCGTATACGATAACAGACAACGTCTATGAATATGCAAGCGAAGAGAAATATTTTGAGTGCGCAAATGAGGCATTCAAGCAGATAAATATGCTGCTGGTAGGAGAGCAGATAAGCCGTCCAATGAAGCATATCAGCAACATACTCCTTGCAATAATATTTTCTATATTGCTTAATTATCTTCTGATGAAGAAGACTTCAAAGGTATATGACATGGGTTCAAAAAATCTGCTTACCGGTACAAAGGTTTCATATAACATGAATCATAAATATGATATGATCAGTGAAACGAGAAGTACAAGATCTGGATCCGGCGGTCATGGCGGAATCGGCGGCGGTGGATTCGGAGGCGGAGGCATCGGCGGTGGCGGTGGAGGCCACAGTTTCTAGTCAAAGAGAAGAAAATCTGACAAAATATAAACGATGAAAAATGCTGTGAAGAATTTTCGAAATTCACAGCATTTTATTTTCATAAGGAGGGACCCACGTAAGTGGGAGGATTCCTTGTGAAGTACGCAGACGCCGCGCGAAGCGCCTAACATGCGTCTGCTCCTTAGAATGGACTTGAGGGAATGGGACAGATAGTAGATATAAGCACTTCAGATGAAATGGATAGCGGTGTATTCAAATTTTATCTCGGGGAGCAGGGACTGACATCACTTGATATATTTGGAAATGCAAGGTCGTGGATGTCAAGTGAGGCGTATCAGAGCTTTGGAGGATATAGAGAGGGCGCGGCTATCCCTCAGACTGAACATGAGCATACAGGCAGTTCAGATATATACTATGGCGATGAGGAGCCAAGAGTTATAAATAAGATTGTGTATTGTCACAAGGATGGAACCGAGGTTGCGACTCTCTGGGAGGAGAACCAGAATCTGCCGATCCTGAACAGTGAAAAATAGAATGTGTATGCCACATAAAACTCACATTACAAATAATTAAAGTAAAAACCACCCTTTTTTGCCATTTAATTGAGTGATCCATGATATACTAGCATTGTGCATGAAGTTCGCACTGTATTTACAGGGGAATTGCCCCGGATATGAAAAGGATAGTAAGTTAAATGGAAAATAAGAAAAAGATGGTGTTCAACGTATTGTTCCTGGTTCTCATATTTGCTGGAACTGTATACGGAGTGTTTCACGGCGAGGATATAGGACAGATATCTGATATACTTCAGTCGGTGAATCCTTGGTGGCTCGTACCGGGAGTGGCATGTGTCGTGGTATTTATATGGGGAGAATCAATTATCATACACTATATGATGCGGAATCTTGGCGTGAAGGTAGACCGGGGAACCTGTTTCCTGTTCTCGTCGGTTGGATTCTTTTTCAGTTGCATCACACCCTCTGCGTCGGGGGGACAGCCGGCTCAGATATATTATATGAAAAAAAAGAAGATACCAATCCCTGTTTCCACACAGGTGCTGCTCATAGTGACGATCACTTACAAGCTGGTGCTGGTACTTCTGGGACTTGGAATAGCCATATTTGGACAGAGTTTTATACATACATATATAGATGATGTGCAGTGGGTATTTTACCTTGGACTTGTGCTGAACGTTGTGTGTGTGGCAGGAATGGTGCTGTTCGCATTTCACCCGTCGCTTGCAAAGGCATTTGTGGTGAATGGCAGTCGACTTCTTGAGCGGATGAAGTTTTTAAGACACAAGAAGTCTCGTGAGGAAAAGCTCGCGGCATCAATGGAAAAGTACAACCAGACTGCGGATTACATGGTAGGACATTTCGGGATGCTGGTGGTAGTGTTCATTATAACAGTTGTGCAAAGATTCTCACTATTTGCAGCTACATGGTTTGTGTACAAGGCGTTTGGACTTTCAGGATCATCAGCATGGCTTATCATTCTCATGCAGGGAGCCATAGCAGTTGCGGTTGATATGCTGCCTCTTCCGGGTGGTATGGGAATCAGTGAAAAACTCTTTATGGAGATGTTCTTGCCGATATTTGGCAGCACATTGCTCCTGCCGGGCATGATACTCAGCAGAGGGCTGGGATACTATACTGAGCTGATAATCAGTGCAATATTTACAGTGGTGGCAAGCTTTGTGATAGGAAGGAGATCTGAATGAAACCGAGATCAGAGATGAGCATGGAACTTTATGATATGATGCTTGACCGGGGGTATCCGGAGGAGTTCTGCGACCTCATAACAAAGAATCTGAATACCGACTTCACTGCCGGAAGGATGATAGGATACCTGTCTCACTATCAGGAGCTGCCGCTTGAGGAAATCGTGGATGAGATGCTTTCCATCCTCACAGATAGAAACAGGATCATGCAGAAGAAAAAACTTGAGAGCAATAATGCCGAGTGGAACAGGTTCCTGGAAGAGGGATTTGGACTTTCGGATGATGAATAAACGACACATATCTGGGTGCTGAATAACAAAAAATAAGAAAAAGCAGTCTGCGTACATCGCCAGTGTTATACATGGTGATGATCCGTCAGACTGCTTTTGTCTGTTTAGCCTATACCTCCGAGCAGGATACCAAGTATCAATACGAGAAGACATAAAGGACAGTAGATGTATTTGCAGATAGGAACGAACTTCTCCGTGAATTTCTTTTCTCTTCCTGTGTTGACCTGCTCCTCAACATATTTTTTGCCACATACCCAGAAAAACATGATTCCGGCAAGCCCTGCGCCGAGCGGACAGATGTAGATGGACAGAATATCCATCCAGTCTGACACGATACCCTGTATGCAGATGGACACAACAACTGCAATGGCACCAATGATGGCGCATGCGGGTTTTCTGCCGACGCTCAATTTTTCCTGAACAGTTGCAATCGGTGCTTCATATAGATTGATGAGTGATGACAGTCCAGCCATAAACACAGCCACAAAGAAGATGATCGCTATGATATATCCTCCCGGCATTGATTTGAACAGACAAGGCAGGAAGATGAACAGCAGTCCGGGACCTCCCTGGTCGAGCTGAGCTCCGGCAGTCGCCATGGCAGGTATTATGACAAGCGCTGCAAGCATGGCAGCGATGGTATCGAAGAGGGCCACGCGTCCTGCAGCTTCCGGAATGTCCTCACTGTCGGGAAGGTAGGAGCCGTATATCAGAGTTCCGTTTCCAGCGACAGACAGTGAGAAGAATGCCTGTCCCAGGGCAAATATCCATGTTTTTGGATCCGCGAGAACCTTCGGTTCTATGCGGAATATGTATTTGTATCCATCTATTGCACCCGGCTGGCATGCCGCGTATATAGCCAGAATGATGAACAACACAAAGAATGCAGGCATCAGGATCTTATTTGCCTTTTCGATGCCATTCCCTACTCCAAACATGAGGATGACGATTCCTATGACGAGGGCTATGATCTGCCACATATTATTGCCAAATGCAGAGGCCATGCCGCCAAATTCAGCACTGAATCCGTCTATGTCAGCCGGAGACAGCGTGCTTCCGGTGAAAGCACCGATCATATACTTGAGTATCCATCCCATGACTACGGTGTAACCGATCGCCATTGCAAGGGCACCGAGCACAGGTATTCCGCCGAGCAGCTCTCCAAGTTTTCGTTTCCCTTTTCGTTCCATAGCGATTCCAAATGCGTCGATTGGTCCAGACCTTGTAGCACGGCCAAAACTCATCTCGCCAATGACTCCGGTAAATCCTATAAGTACTACAAATATAAAATAGGGGATGAGATAAGATCCGCCCCCGTACATGGAGACCCTTGTGGGAAACATCCAGATGTTGCCCATTCCCACGGCTGATCCGATGCAGGCAAGGATGAACCCCCATTTGTTGTTAAAAGATTCTCTGGTTTTCATGTAATATTCCCTCCAAATATGTTTGTCCCCGCACCGCGCCAGATCTCCTTAACATCGTGAGTATTGTGCGAAAATGCGTTAACTTTATTAATATACATGAATTTGTTATGGATGTAAATTAAATTGTTTCATGCGCATTACCCTCTTGTGCATTACCTCTTGCGCATTACCCTTGCGTATTACCAACATGCAGATTACAATATATTAGGCAAAAATGGTTGTGTATTAAAAATGAGCCTGAATTTATTATGGATAGATGTCCGACAAGGGAGGCAGAATTATGGGATTACAGAACACAAAATCACAAAAATATGAGCATATAGTACATCCATTTCCACCGCTTTATGATGATGATTCGGAGATTCTTATATTGGGAAGTCTGCCATCAGTGAAGTCCAGAGAGCAGATGTTCTTTTATGGACATCCCCAGAACAGATTCTGGAAGGTTATGAGCAGGGTGCTGGGGGAAGAACTCCCAACCACCATTGATGAGAAGAAGATTATGCTTCATGCACATCACATTGCACTCTGGGATGCTATATACAGCTGTGACATCATAGGGTCAAGTGACAGCAGCATAAAAAATGTAATCCCTACAGATCTTGGGAAAATAATTAGTTCATCGAAGGTGACAAAGGTCATATGTAATGGAAAGACATCCGGGAAGTATTTTTCAAAATACCAGCAGAAAGAACTCGATATAGAACCGGTGATACTTCCATCCACAAGTCCTGCAAATGCAGCATTTTCTGTGGATAAGCTGGTTGAGATCTGGGGAACGGCCATTCCGGATAGCTGTAAATCTCTTGAAACTTTTCAAAAGACGGGTGGTAAAAGCCCAATATAACTGCTCAAATGTAGATATAATGTAAACATGATCTCAACATTTTCTAAAGCTTAAAAAAGAATGATGTACAATGTAGCAGAATATGTTATTATAAAGGACGCAGCCGGCTGACACTGACAATTCAGATACAATGATACAAAAGGCTGTAGCAAGGTAATCAGAGATTAAGGTCGGATCAAAAGGAGAGAAAAAATGGCACTTAGTTTTATTGAGATACTTAAGGTAGTGTTCCTTGGTATCGTTGAGGGAATCACAGAGTGGCTGCCTATCAGCAGTACAGGTCATATGCTTTTGGTGGATGAGTTTATCACGCTCGATGCCAGCGACAGTTTTAAGGATATGTTCTTTGTCATCATACAGCTTGGCGCAATACTTGCGGTAGTAACTATTTTTTGGAACAAGATGTGGCCGTTCCAGATGAAAGATAAGACGCAGTCGGTATTCAAGAAGGATACATGGAGCATGTGGTTTAAGACGGTTGTTGCCTGTATACCGGGAGCCGTAGTTACGTTATTGTTTGATGATTTTATTGAGGCTCATCTGCACACCGCAGTGGTCATATCGATAGCTCTTATATTTTATGGAATTGCATTTATCGTGATCGAGAACTGGAATAAGACCAGGACACCTAAGGTCGAGACGCTGAATGATATTACATACAAAACCGCTTTTTTCATAGGAATGTTCCAAGTGCTTTCGATCATCCCAGGAACTTCACGTTCAGGTGCGACCATCATAGGCGCATTGCTTTTGGGCGTATCCAGAGTGGCAGCTGCGGAATTCACATTTTTCCTGGCAGTTCCAGTCATGTTTGGCCTCAGTGCACTTAAGCTTATAAAGTTTGGACTTTCATTCACCGGTGCAGAGCTTGCTATACTTATAATAGGATGTGTAGTGGCATATCTTGTTTCTATTGTGGTGATCAAATTCCTTATGGGCTACATCAAGAAACATGATTTCAAGATATTTGGATGGTACAGAATAGTTCTTGGAGTTATAGTTCTTTTGTATTTTGCCTTCTTTGCGTAGGCTTTCAGATAATACGATACAGAAATTGGATAAAAATATAACAAACACCCCATAATTTCATTTGTAAATGAGATTATGGGGTGTTTGTGTGTATAGTTTCCAGTTTAGAACAGGTTCATAGCTCCGATGATACCCTGATTGCCTTCAAGCTTTGCAGGTACAATATACGTGTCCGGATCCTTTACCTGTGGCATATCTATGTATCCGGAGAGAAGTTCGGTGTAATATTTGCGGATCATAGGAAACAGAAATTCATTGGACATGACGCCTCCCCCAAGGACTATCCTTTCAACAGAGTAGCACATGGTATAGTTTACAAGAGCTTCTGCTATATAGTATGCTTCCAGATCCCATACAGGTGAGTCAGCGGGGATGTCTTTGCCCTTCATCCCGGTTCTTCGCTCCAGCATAGGTCCTGCAGCCAGACCTTCAGCACAATTCTGATGAAAACGGCATGAACATGGCGTGTCATCGCCATCACGTCTAGGTATGAGGATATGACCGGTTTCCGGATGCATCATGCCGTGGATGAGATGTCCGTCAGCTATTACGCCGCCACCTATACCGGTGCCTATGGTGAGATACATTCCAGAGTGAAGTCCTTTTAATGCGCCGAATAGAAATTCGCCCCATGCAGCTGCATTTACGTCTGTATCCACAACAACCAGACGCTTAAGAGCCTCACTGAATGTTTTATAGAAATTGAATCCCTCCCATGCTTTCTTGGGACTCTTTAAAATGGTTCCATATGATGGGGAATTCTGGTTTACATTTGCCGGTCCGAATGTTCCTATGCCAAGTGCTGATATGTTGTGTTCCTTAAAATAGTCTATCATGACTGGAACAGATTGATCAGGCGTATCTGTTGGAATAGATATTCTGTCTATTATGTTCTTGTTTTCATCACCTATTGCGCATACCATCTTGGTACCGCCGGCTTCGATCGCTCCGTAGTACATATTTCCTCCTCATCGCTGCAGTAAGACAGCATAAAATAATATAAAAAAGTTATATCTATTATAATATGAAGACAGATACATGTCACGCATAATGGTGCGAAAAAAACAGTAACATGATGTACATTTTTTTGGACACTTGACAAAGTAAGATAGAGCCATATTAGGGAGTGCAGGAGCGGAATGCATTCTAAAAAACGTTTTGTAGATGCAGTTCAAAAGAGTGAACAGGAGGCGTGATTATGTTAAAAGGTTATTTCGTGTCAGATGGATATATGGGATATGTGGACGGTCAGTATCAGTTATTTGCTGATGAGAGTGATTATATCGACTATATTGAGAACTAAAAGAAATCTAACTTGAGTTTATTAGCTAATTAGCTGTTACTCATTATTATATATGTGTTATGATGCTGTAACGGGTTAGCAGATAAGAGGGTTATATATGCATGTATTAGAATATGTGCACTATTTGTATTGTATAAAGAAGATACTGCGAGACTATGTATGGTTGAACGATCAGAAAGAATAAGACGTAATATATGAACGTAAGAGGAGAACATAGTGGAGAAAGTATTGAACAGTACAGTATCAGAGAAACAATTAAATAGAAAAGAACATGTGATGGACATGACAGAAGGGAACAGTCTGAAACTTATCATGAAGTTCTCGATTCCTTTGCTCATAGGCAATCTGTTTCAACAAGTATACAGTGTGGTTGATTCAGTTGTTGTCGGAAGGCATCTCGGGGCAAATGCCCTGGGCGGAGTCGGTTCGGTTGGAATGATAAGTTTCCTGTTCTTTTCTTTGTGTAGTGGGATGGCATCTGGGATAGGTGTTGTCATAGCGAAGTATTTTGGTGCAAAGCGTGATGATCTTGTGCGAAAAGCCATAGCAAATTCCATTTACGTGATATTGGGAGTTGGCTTGCTCATGAGTGTGCTGGGGGTCTGCCTTACGGGGCCGCTCATCAGGCTTATGAACACGCCTGCGGAGACAGTTCCATACGCGTATACATATATGAAGATAACCTGTGCCTTTACGGTGGCAGTTGCGGTATATAATGGAATATCTTCGATACTGCGGTCTCTTGGTGATTCGAGAACTCCACTGATATTCCTAATGATCGCATCAGTTATAAATGCAGTGCTGGACATAATATTTGTGGTATATCTGGATATGGGAGTTGCCGGAGCTGCGTATGCAACTGTATTCAGTCAGATTGTCTCGGGAATAGGCTCGATAATATATGCAGTGAAAACCAATTCATATTTCAAAATCAGACGAGAAGACTTTAGGGTGGATCACAGTATATTAAAAGCAGATTTCAAGATAGGACTTCCGATGGCAGTCCAGACTTCTATGATATCCATATCGTGCTCACTTCTTCAGGCGCTTATAAATGGATATGGTCCTGCGGTCATGGCAGCTTACACTGCAACCGGAAAGGTGGAGGGGATAGTATTCCAGCCGTTTTCGTCGCTTGGGCTTGCACTTTCGACATTTGCCGGACAGAACATTGGAGCAGGGCAATATGACAGAATAAAAAAGGCTGTATGGCAGGCGGAATGCATAACAATAGGTTTGAGCGCTGTACTCTTTGCTGCAATACTGCTTTTCAGAGAAAACATCATTCATTTCTTCGTGACGGATCAGGAGGTTATCCGCCTTGGCGCAAAGGGCATGGTGATATCGGGCAGCATGTATGTTGCACTTGGAACTATCTATACGTTGAGAGGCGCCTTAAACGGTATGGGGGATGTGGTATTCTCCATGATAAACGGTTTCCTGGAGGTCGGCGGCAGGGTTGTGTTTGCGCTGTTCCTCATGTATGCTTTGGATATGGGATTCTGGGGAATCTGGTATACGAATATATTCACGTGGATAGTCATAGCACTGACAGCTGCGGTGAGACTGATCGTGTATTTGAAAAAGGCACAAAGAAATACTAACCAGATGTAATTATAAAATAATGATGATTAATGAAAAAAGACCGGACATGCTTAGGTATGACCGGTCTTTTATATTTTGACAAAAATCCAGTGCTATATTATTTTAGATATATAATAAATGGGAGATGCAGATCATATGTCAAATGAGATAACAGGAAATACTGCAAAAGAGAAAAGTCTGGATAGTACACACATAAGGAGCATAGTTGTACTTGCCATGTTCAGTTTTGTATTTCTGGGGACAGAGTTTTTCTATGACAATCGTGCTGCGGAAGTGGTGGATGCAAGGAAAGTACTTCTTTATCAGAGCGTGATATTGCTTGCAAGCGTAGTGGGGGTATTCATGTATGCCCTGATCCAGAAAAAGGCAGGAGACAATATCGTAAAAAAAGTGCTTATAGCCTCGAATTTTGTGGGGGTATTTGCACTTGCAGGGATAATGTTCGGAGATGAAAGCATAATATTGTTGTATGGCATAGTGTTCTTCATTATCTGGGGTATGACAGGATGCCGCACATATCATGTTGTGGCTGGTGCATATACGGATAGAAAGCATCTCACTGTGACGGTTGGCATATCATATGCTGCGGGGCTGTTTTTACAGTATATTAATTATAATGTCATAGGAAGCATGACGATACGGCTTGTGGTGTTCATATTGGCTGTCGTGGTAATTGTGACAATATTTATGGTATATAGTGATACAGCGTACGCACCAGAGAAGATAGGGGATGCGGAGCAGAGCGCCGGCAGCAAGTCTATAGCATTTGCGTTCGTGATCGTAATATTGCTCATGACTTTCATATTTTCAGAACTTGACAATATTGTGACACTTGTACATGCAGAGGGCGGTGCGGATATAGGTCAGTGGCCAAGACTTTTCCTGGCGATCAGCGGTATAGCAGCGGGATTGCTGTTTGATATAAAGGATCAGAGATTTATGAACCAGATGATGTATTGTGTAACAGTGCTGTCTGTAATTGCAATGCTGGTCATAGAATTTGGGGGAGCGTTCCTCATAGGACTCATTGTATTTTATCTCGCAGCAGGATTTTTTGTCGTTTATTTCACCACAGGATTTATAAATGTCTCCTACACCATGAAATGGCAGTCATTTTGGGCGGGAGCAGGCAGGACGGTAAATAATATTGGTGCAGGTATTGTGGGAGTTATATCATATGTGATCGTTAAAACGCCGGGGATCATGGCGATGAGCGTCACAGTTATACTGTTACTGGTTTTCATAAGTATAGCAGTGTTTGTGCTTGAGAGCCTTCAAAAGAAACAATATAGACAATATGATGAGGAAAAAGTGATGAGATCATCGAAGAGTTTAAGTGAAAGAACTGAGGTGGACTTTGAACGATTTGCAGACATGCACGGTCTCACTGGCCGTGAACGGGAGGTTTTGCAAAAACTCCTTATATCTGACGAAAGTATACAGAAGATTGCTGATGAACTATATATATCCAGGGCATCGTTATACAGACATATATCATCCATGAATGAAAAGACAGGGACTAAGTCAAGGGTAGGTCTGATACAGTATTATTACAGTTGGCACGAGGAATGACACTATAGACGGGAAAGTTTTGGATGACCAGCCGTGTCAGGAAACTTAAAATGACATTATTGATTAAAAAAATGAGATAAAACTGTCCAAAATTGAATATGAGACATATGTAACGTTACGAAAACGGCAGCAAATGACTATAATCTATGATATGAAACAGATGGGTGGAAGATGCATTTCATCTGTATACGAGAACTATCAAACTATCCTATCAAACTATCATAGAAAGGGGAATGACTATGAAACATTTCAGAAGATTGACATTTTTGCTGTCGTTTATTTTAATTCTGACGGCGGGCGGCGTTGTGGCGATGGCTGCGAACAATGGACCGTGTGAAGATGAGGAAGAGAGCTATGCATATGTTCAGTTTTACAATTCGGAGAAAGACGACATGATATATGTGTACAGCTTCAGAACTCCACAGGAAGGAATAGCGACAAGTGCAAAAGGTGCAGTATATGACAAAAAAACAAATACGCTGACACTCACCAATTGTAATATGCCAGACTATATGCTCAGCATGAATATGATGGGAGACAATTTCAAGATCAAACTGGTTGGTTCAAGTCACATAGGTATGTTGTGTGCCTGGGGATATGGATATGGCGGTTCGGTTGAGATTGTTGGTGATGGTAAGTTATATGTCAATGAGGAACAGAAGAAGTCAGATGCCATAGTATTACAGCCGGAAGGAACAAAGTCTTACTTCAGGATAAGTGGGAATGCGGAAGTGTATGTATATGCAGGTAAAACAGATGGAAGTATTGTTATAGCAGATTATACAACTGTTGCTGATTGCTTTGTCGTGAATGGACTCACTGGTCTGAAAAAGGAGCAGGCGTCCGAGATGAGGTATGATGAAATACAGGCGATTATTGTAGACATGGAGAATTCACATGATTGTCACGTATATACAAAGGGCGATAATGGAAAAAAATATACAGTAGAAGATTATGTCAGAACTTACTATAACGAGGATGGCAGTATAAAGGCAGAAAATGTTAAGGGATACACGTTATATGAGCTTATGCTGATGCCTGGATATACAGACAAATATTATATGCGTGAAATTGATGCCACGGATGGTGTTTTTGATCCGGAAAAGTACGGTTATACAGATACGGAAGAAAACGTAAATGGGTATTCATACAGATCAACTATGCCGGCAAAAGTATATATTGATCAGAATACTGGTGACCGGTGCGTATTCATGCGTGATGCAGTAGATGATAGTTATAAAGAGTTTGAAAATTTTAAGTATGATATCAAAGGTGAACTCGGAGATGTGACGGATAAATATGGAAATGTTATGTCGTACTGTATGGTTGAAAGGTCTAAGGATAATGTGAAATTCACAGATGTTGAGTTTTATGATCCTGATTATTTATTGTCACAGGGTTATAAGATTTCAGGTGAACTGGAGTACATAAAGGGACTTTATAAAGTGTACAGCAATGCCAAGTCGGCAGTCCTCACCTCAAAGACCCAGACTGTTTGTAAGCATACATCAAAGGTAAATAAGGTTACGAAAAAGGCGACAATGACGACCGATGGAATCATAACCACAACATGTAAATCTTGTGGCAAGAAGCTTTCAACATCAAAAATCGCCAAAGTGTCTACGGTTAAACTGAGCGCGGTGTCATGTGTATATAATGGCAAAGTCAGAACACCAGCCGTTCAGGTGAAGGATTCAGCTGGGAAGGCTCTGGTAAAGAATACAGATTACAAGGTCACTTACAGTGCGGGGAGAAAAAGTGTAGGAAAATATCTGGTAAAGGTCACATTTGCAGGTTCTAAATATTCTGGAAGTAAAAGGATGGCGTTTGAGATCAATCCAAAGGGAACAACGATAGTAAAGAAGGCGGCAGGAAAGAACAGTATTGCGATAAGATGGAGTGCCCAGAAGGTAGAGACCTCCGGATATCAGATACAGTGTTCGACTGATAGCCGATTCAGGAAGAGCAACAGGACTGCCACGCTGCGAAATAACGCCACGACATATTACAAGATATCAAAATGCAATACCGGCAGCGTTTACTATGTGAGGGTAAGAACATATAAAAATGTGAAGGTGAGCGGAAAAGTTGTTAAAATCTATTCAGCATGGAGCAAAGTGGTTGCGATAAAAGCAAAATAGATGATCAAAAGTAAACGAAGACCAGAAAAATATCACAGCGGGCATTTCATATGACATGGAATGTCCGCATTATTTATATGTGGAAAAATCACCTCAAAGTATTATAATATACGGTGAATTTAGTATTGAGCTAAGAACTGTGAATGGAGAATAATATAATATGAAGAAAATACTCGTGGCAGTGGATTCATTTAAGGGAAGCATGACTTCCATTGAGGCGGGGGAATCCATAGAAAAGGGAATAAAAATAGTACTGCCAGACAGTCAGGTCAGGGTTAGGCCTGTGGCTGACGGCGGCGAGGGTACAACAGAGGCGATTATATATGGAAGAAAAAATGTTAATGCAGAGAAGTGCACGGTGACGGGACCGCTAGGAGAGCGGCTTACGGTGAGTTATATCACATACGATGCAGATGAGGGAAAGACAGCGGTCATGGAGATGTCAGCTGCTGCGGGACTTCCGCTTGTACCGGAGGAGCAGAGAGATCCTATGCGCACAACAACTTACGGCGTCGGTGAGATGATAAGAGATGCGGTCTCAAAGGGCTGTGAGCGTTTTATCATCGGGATAGGTGGCAGTGCTACAAATGACGGCGGGATAGGAATGCTTCAGGCACTTGGCTTTTCTTGCCTTGATGCGGATGGGAGGGATGTGCCCTATGGAGCGGAGGGACTTGGAGTCCTAGAACGTATCATCAGCCCGTATAAACCGGAGAGAGGTGGAAATACTGTAGAATTTTTTAGTGTTGGTGACTCTGGCATGCATAGCGGAGACGACGTAGATGTTGCATTAAAGTTATCTTACTGCACGTTCTTAATAGCTTGTGACGTGACGAATCCACTTGTAGGTGAGCTTGGATGCAGCCGTGTATTTGCACCGCAAAAAGGTGCGGATGCGGAGTCTGTTGAGCTTATGGATGTATATATGAAGCATTATGCTGATGTAGTGGAAAGATCCGCTGAAGGAAAATCTGACAGATACACCCCAGGTTCCGGCGCGGCTGGGGGCCTCGGATATGCATTTCTCATGTTCCTCGGCGGAAAACTAACGCCGGGAATTGATATAGTTTTGTCTGAGACAGGGCTTGAGACAGATGTAGAGTGGGCGGATACAGTCATAACAGGTGAGGGCAGGATAGATGCCCAGACCATGATGGGTAAGACCCCATCCGGAGTGGCAAAGCTTGCAAAGAAACACGGTAAATATGTGATCGCCATAGGAGGATGTCTCGGAGATGGTGCAGAGAAATGTATCAAAGAAGGCGTGTTCAATGAGTGCTATGCGGTAAACAATGTGCTTGGTATAGATGACAGTGATCCGGAGCAGGTGAGAACGGCGATGAAGCCTGAAAATGCTGTGGTGAATCTGACGACGTGTGCCGCAAAGATCACAGAACTTAAGGAACAGATGTCGGCGCGTGTGTGCAGACCTGCACGGCTTAGATAGATATGGTATTTTTACGAGGAGGATAAAAAGATGACAAGAGAAGAATCGTGGGAATTACTCACAGAGTACAACAAGAACGAGTTCAGGACATTTAGACCATGATCCGGGGTATAAAGAAAATCGGAGAATTTGTCCGCAAAGAGACAGTGCTAAGTGTGGCACTTTTTCTGGCAGTGATATCGGCATTTGTTGTGCCTCCGGACAGAGCGTATGTGGACTACATAGATTTCAGGACACTTGCGATACTTTTCTGTCTTATGACGGTGGTTGCGGGATTTTCACAGCAGGGGATTTTTAACATCGTAGCAAAGGGCATGATAAATCGTATGGGGTCACTCATGGCGGTGACATTTGTGCTTGCATTTATGTGTTTCTTTTTCAGCATGTTCATCACAAATGATGTGTCGCTCATAACATTTGTACCGATGACACTTACGGTTCTTGGTATGGCAGGCGAGGAAGTACTCACCAGATGGATGGTGCCGGTGATAACCCTCCAGACTATAGCTGCGAACCTTGGAAGCATGCTGACACCTATAGGCAACCCGCAGAATCTGTATTTGTATGGACTTGCCGGAATCAGTGCAGGCAGGTTTGTATTGCTTATGCTGCCATATACAGTGGCATCGGCAGTACTTCTTGTGTTATGGATCATTGTATGCATGAACGGTAGAAACAGGCAGCTTGAGATCAGACTCTCAGGCAGTGATATACAGGTGAACAGGAAGCTGGTGGGTATATATAGCATACTATTTGTGCTGTCGCTGCTCACCGTGGCGCGGATCGTCCCATACTGGGTGACATTTGCGGTAGTGCTTGTGGTAGTCCTTATATGCCAGAGAAGATTGCTGCTGAGGGTAGACTATTCGCTGATATTCACATTTGTGGGATTCTTCGTGTTTATCGGAAACATGGGAAGAATAGAAGGATTTAGGACATTTGTAGAGAATGTTCTTGGCGGGCATGAGATGATCACCTCTGTCATTGCCAGCCAGGTCATAAGCAATGTTCCGGCTGCAGTATTGCTGTCAGGATTTACAGACAGTTACACAGATCTGATAATCGGCACCAATCTAGGCGGACTTGGAACTCTGATAGCGTCCATGGCAAGCCTGATCTCATTCAAATACGTGGCGAGACAGGACAAGGGCGCCAGAGGAAGCTATCTGGCATACTTCACATTTGCAAATGTGCTGTTCCTGGCGGTGCTAATATGCATTTGGAATATAATAAAATAAACGTGCCTTACGATGAACAATATTCACTGCAGTCGTACATTGTGTAAGACTATTTTAGCCAAAAAATTATTGCCCTTAGATGGCAGTAGTCATAAAATAGAAGGGTAAGTTTCTTCAAATTAAGGAGGCAGATAATATGAGTAAGAATCTTGGTGCAAAACCTATGCTGGTGCCACAGCCGGTCATGATGATCGGAACATACGATGCCGATGGCAATGCAAATGTCATGAATGCGGCATGGGGCGGAATAGTCGGAGCAAATGAGATCATATTTGACCTTGGAAGTCATAAGACTACCGAGAATATAAAGCTGAACAAAGCGTTCACAGTTGCCATTGCTGATGCAGAGCATGTGGCAGCCTGTGACTATGTGGGAATCGTGTCGGCAAATGACGAGCCAGACAAGATGAAGAAGGCTGGTTTTACAACCAGAAAGAGCGAGTTTGTAAATGCTCCAGTCATCAACGAGCTTTCACTGACAATGGAGTGCAAGCTCAAGGAGATCATAGACGGGGACAAGTTCCTCGGCGAGATCGTAAATGTTGTTGCAGACGACCGTATCCTGGGCGATGACGGCGAGATCACATATGAAGAGTTCCATCCTATCGTGTTTGACACCATCGGACATGGATATTTTGCACTCGGCGACAGGGTTGGCGATGCTTTCTCAGAGGGTAATAAGTTGAAGTAGACAAGCTTGTAACTTGGGAAAATCATCAAATTGTACATTGTAACATGAAAAAATTAGCCGTTTTTGGAAGAAAAACCTTAATTTTTCAAGCAAATGTTCAATATACATATGGAAAAAGGCGAAATAATGTGATATAACAGACACATATAAAAAAGCACAAGCTAAAGTGAAAGGAAGATTTAGATATGGATAAGAAGAATATCGATTGGGCAAACCTTGGATTTGGCTATGTTCAGACAGATAAGAGATTTGTAGCAAATTATAAGGATGGAGCATGGGATGAGGGTACACTCACAGAGGATCCTAACGTAGTATTAAACGAGTGCGCAGGTGTTCTTCAGTACGCTCAGACAGTTTTCGAGGGAATGAAGGCTTATAGAACAGAGGATGGACGTGTTGTATGTTTCCGTCCTGACCTGAACGCAAGCAGAATGGCAGACTCAGCAAAGAGACTTGAGATGCCACCTTTCCCAGAGGATAGATTTGTACAGGCAATAGTAGATACAGTAAAGGCAAACATTGATTATGTACCACCTTACGGATCAGGTGCTACATTATATATCAGACCATATATGTTCGGTTCAAACCCTGTTATAGGTGTAAAGCCAGCAGATGAATATCAGTTCAGAATCCTCACAACACCAGTTGGTCCTTACTTCAAGGGCGGTGCAAAGCCTATCACAATCAAGGTTTCAGATTTCGATAGAGCAGCACCTCACGGAACAGGACACATCAAGGCTGGTCTTAACTATGCAATGAGCCTTCATGCAATAGTTACAGCACACAAAGAGGGATTCGATGAGAATATGTATCTCGATGCAGCTACAAGAACAAAGGTTGAGGAGACAGGTGGAGCAAACTTTATCTTCGTTACAAAGGACGGCAAGGTAGTTACACCTAAGTCAAACAGTATCCTCCCATCGATCACAAGACGTTCACTGATGGTAGTTGCAAAGGATATCCTTGGACTTGAGGCTGAGGAGAGAGAAGTATACTTCGATGAGGTTAAGGATTTTGCAGAGTGCGGTCTGTGCGGTACGGCGGCAGTTATCTCACCTGTAGGCAAGATCAACGACCACGGCAAGGAGATCTGCTTCCCAAGCGGTATGGAGAAGATGGGACCAGTTATCCAGAAGCTGTATGATACTCTTACAGGAATCCAGATGGGCAGAATCGAAGGTCCAGAGGGATGGCTCAAGGTAATCGAGTAATGATCGAGTAATTCGATGTGAGATAATAATTATTGAGAACATTATAACCCCACTGATGTCTGATGGTAAGTCGGATGTCGGTGGGGTTTTTGTGTATCCAAGTTAGTTCGGTGTAAGAAAGATTAGCCCCATATACTAACAATTAGAATTGACTTGCACCGACCCTGAAGAGTTATAATTGTGTAGACAATAGAAGAAACGAAAGACAAATTGCATATCGGATAGTGCATTGAAAAATAATATAATTCATTAAAACAATTATTTTGAAGGGGTGGTTACTATGATGTCATTATCAGATACAGTAAACGGTTTCTCAGGTGAGATAGCCTGGAACTGTGCGGACAGATCACTGTTCGGCGCATGCCAGCTTGAGACCGGAGATCAGGTGCTGTCTCTTATACACATCTCCGAGCCCACGAGACCTCTCTACATCTCGT
>ENA-OYXE01000137-OYXE01000137.1-human-gut-metagenome-genome-assembly--contig:-NODE-137-length-24563-cov-6.425453_pt1 | contig 24563 bp, 16 predicted proteins | sample MGYA00244175_ERZ653407 | MGnify/ENA primary metagenome ERZ653407 (study PRJEB26926, sample SAMN06165181) | human gut metagenome | biome: ENVO:00009003; feature: ENVO:2100002; material: ENVO:00002003... | reverse complement strand
GTGATGTAGCGTTTCGGCTTCTGGTCAAGCAGCCGCTCCACGCTCATCAGCACCTGCCGCAGCATGAGGAAATTCACCGGTTTGAGGATGAAGTCCAGCGCGTGGACGGCGTATCCGCGGATGGCATAATTCGCCAAATTCGTGATGAACACCAGATACACGTCCTCGTCACGCTCGCGGATGCGTTCCGCCGTCGCCAAGCCGTCCAGGCGCTTCATTTGGATGTCGAGGAAAATCAGGTCGTAGTCCGCCGCGTAGTCTTCCAGAATTTCGTCGCCGTCGGCAAACAGGCGGATATCCACGTCGTTCTCGCGTCCCTGAAAATATTGCAGCACATAGGTTTGCAGCTGCTGCCGCACCTTGTCGTCGTCCTCCACGATGGCAAGCCGCACCGTTACTCCCCCTTATTGCAGTTCCTTCCGGGCGCAGTCGATGGCGGCGCGCAGCGTGTCGTCCATGTCCAGATAGCGGTACTGCCCCAGCCTGCCGCCGAAAATGACGTTCCGCTCCCCCGCCGCCCTCTGCCGATACTGCTCGTACAGCGCGCCGTTCTTCGCGTCGTTCACCGGATAGTACGGCTCGTCGCCCTGCTTCCAGTCCGCCGGATATTCGTATGTCACCACCGTGTGCGGCAGATTCAGCACATCCGCCTGACCATAGGCGAAATGCTTGTGCTCAATCACGCGCGTGTAGGGCACGTCGGCGTTCGTGTCGTTGATGACGGCGTTGCCCTGATAGTCCTGCACCGGCAAATCCTGCGTCTCGAACCGCAGGGAACGGTAATTCAGCGCGCCGAAGCACTGGTCATAATACTGGTCAATCGGTCCGGTGTAGACAATTTTGTCCGCAATTTCCGTCAGTTCCGCCCGATGCTGGAGGAAATCGACATTCAGCCGCACTTCGATGCCATCCAGCATCTTCTCCACCATCGCCGTGTAGCCCGCGTCCGGGATGCCCTGGTAGCGGTCGTTGAAGTAGTTGTTGTCATAGGTGAAGCGCACGGGCAGACGGCGGATGATGAAGGCGGGCAGCTCGCGGCAGGGGCGCCCCCACTGCTTCTCGCTGTATCCGCGCACGAGGGCTTCGTAGATGTCGCGCCCGACGAGCGAAATTGCCTGTTCTTCCAGATTCTGCGGTTCGCCCGTGATTTCCTTGCGCTGCCGCTCAATGATTTCGCGCGCCTCATTCGGCTTCGTCACGCCCCACATGGCATAAAACGTGTTCATGTTGAAAGGCATGTGGTACAAGCGATCTTGGTATTTTGCCAGCGGCGCGTTTGTGAAGCGGTTGAACGTGGCGAAGCGGTTGGCGTACTGCCAAACCTCCTCGTCGTCGGTGTGGAAGATGTGCGCGCCGTAGCGGTGGACGGCAATGCCGCCGACGTCCTCGGTGTAGATGTTGCCCGCGATGTGGCTCCGCTTGTCGATTACAAGCACGCGCTTGCCTTTTTCCTTCGCCATCTGCGCGAACGCCGCGCCGAACAGCCCCGCCCCGACGACGAGATAATCATACTTCATATTCTCATTCTCCTTGTGGATGATACTTTCAGGTAATTCGCAATTCGCCGATAGACCGGCTTTGCTTTCTTTCCTGATTTTGGCGTTGGTGGATTGCAGTCTGCACGCAGCGACGGATGAGGTCGTTCCCCCGCCATTGCTCATTAACAATCAGTTAAACCCATAAATTTTCCGCGTCACCTTATACCCTGCCAGCGCAATCCGCCGCCCGCCTTTTCCGGGCAGGTGCAGCACATGCCCCATCAGCCCGTGGCGCAGCTTCTTGTAAACATACGGGTTTTCTTCGCGAATGAACTTCCACAGCTCGTCCTTCTTCTGCTTGTTCTCCGCCGTACCGCTCTTGAGCAGCAGAATCGACGAAACCGTCGTCACAATTTCCAGATAGCGCCGCATGTACGCCTGCTTGCGCTTGTTCGTCACCTTGCTCAAATCCACCTCCGTCACCAGCATCCGGTTGACCAGCAGCGCCTGATCAATGCGGCGGATCATCACATTCTCCTGCACGGACTGGTCTTCGCGCCCGATGAAGTAGTGGTACAGATCTTCATCCATATAGTACATTTTCTTCACCATCGGCAGCGGCTGATAAACGTAGAGTTCATCCACATAGAACGTGTGCTTCGGCAGGTTCAGCCCGCACTTGTTCAGCAGCGCCGTGCGGTAGATGACCGAGTGCATCAGCAGATACTCGCCGATTTTGAAGCGCGTTTCATTCCAGTCGAACACGCGGTTCTGCGGCACGGCGTGGCGGTACTGCATGACGTGCTTGTGCTTCACGCCCACTTTGTCGTAGACGTAGTTGCAAATCAGCATGTCAATTTCTTCCTTCTGTTCTGTGAACGCGCGCAATTGCGCCAGCACGCGCTTCAGGCACTCTTCGTCCACCCAGTCGTCCGAATCGACGACCTTGAAGTACAGCCCGGTCGCGTTTTTGAGGCCGGTCATCACCGCGTCGCCATGGCCGCCGTTCTCCTTGTTGATGGCGTGGACGATGGTCGGGTACTTCTGCTGATATTCCGCCGCGATATCCGCGGTTTTGTCCTTTGAGCCGTCGTTGACGACGAGGATTTCCACATCCTCGCCGCCGGCAAGCAGCGTTTCGATGGCATGGCGCATATAATCCTGCGAATTATAGCAGGGAATGGCAATCGACAAGAGTTTCATTGGTTTCATCCTTTCTATATAGAAAAAGCAGCGCTTGCAAGGTCGTGCATCGGTGAGGATGCTGCCGTCCCTTGCAGGCGCTGCCCTTTTCACCAATCTACTGTCTTATTTCGACACGCGATTGGCAATTTCCTGCTGCTCCGCCTTCAGATTGCGCTCCACGCCGAAGAAAATCAGCAGCACCGCGCAAACCGCGTAAGCAATCGTTTCAATCCAGATGTAGTTGACCGACGCCGCCGTGCCCGCATCCAGCATGCCGTTGAGCGCCTGAATAATCGCGCCGCCGATGGGGGTCGCCGCGACCATCAGCGAGGAGTAGATGCTCATCGTCAGGCCGTCGGTGCGGATGCCGTGCTTGTACTCCACATGGTCGATAACGTCCGCCAGCATCGCCAGAATCAGGTAGCACGCCGGGGACGAACCGAGGCACTTGAGCGCGATGCCAATGCCGACCACCACGAGGTTATTGCCGCCCAGCCCCGCAATCACGCCGCCGGCAACGCCCAGCGCCAAACCCGCCAGCGTCAGCTTCTGCTTGGAGAACTTGTTCGCCAGCGGCACCACGAACGCCGCCGCAATCGCCATCGGCACCGCGCCGAGGATGGAGAGGATGGACATGTACCAGTTTGCGCCAAGGACGTTGGAGCAGAAATACGCCATCGAGCCGTTCTTCACCGCGCCCGCCCACTGGAACAGCAGGTAGAACACGATGATGACCCACCACCACTTCTCGCTGGTGACGGCCTTCAGCTGCTGACCCATCGAGACGCTCTGCTTCTTTTCTTCCTTCGCGTTGCTTTCCATCAGCTCTTCAGTCACGCGCTCACGGGTGAACTTGAACTGGAGGATGACGGTCAGCGCCGTGAAGATGGCAACCGCCAGCATGACGATGAACCACTGCGTACCGAAGCCGGTGTACACATCCGCGCCCGTCACTTCGTCCTTCGTGGACAGGAAGGTCTGCACGAGAATCGGGAACACCATCGAGCCTGCGCCCATCACGCCCAGACCCGCGAAGTTGCTCATCGACGCCAAGACGCTGCGCTTCTCGCTGTCACGGGTGGACACGGGCACCATCGTCGCGTTCGCGGTGTTGTAAATCGGGTACGCGACGGCGTAGTAGAGGTTGTAGGCAATGGCAATCCACACATAGCGCGCCGTGCCTTCAAAGGGCATGATGAACATCAGCACACTGGCGATGGAGAGCGTCAGCGCGGAGAGCAGCAGCCACGGGCGCGCCTTGCCCGCCATCGTGCGCGTGCGTTCAATCAGCTGACCGACGACGAGGTTCGCTGCCACAATCAGGAAGGTGGAAACCAGCTGGAGGACGGACAGGTAGGTGCTGCTCAACCCCAGCGCTTCGCCGAGATAAACCTGAAGGTAACTGGTGAAGATGCCGGAGGACAGCAGCGCGCCGAACGGGCCAATCAGGTAGCCCAGCAGGGTTTCGGGGGTTGTCACCTTGTCCTTCGGGACGCTGGAGCGCGTCAGGGGGGACTGCCAGAAGGATTGTTTCATGGGGGACATGCTTCCTTTCCTTGTTGTGAGTTGCTTCCTAATATATAATTGCTTTTTCGCAATTACTTCTTCTTTTTATCCGGGTTGAGGTTCAGTTTCGGGCGGTGGCAGAAGTGGTGAATCAGCCGTCCGCACCCGCGGAAGAAATGCCCATTGACCATCAGCAGCATATCCTCCGCCATTGCCATCGACACCATGCCGTTCATCATCTTCGCCATGCCGCGGAACGGGATGTTGTAGATAAACAGCAGGTTCAAATCCGGCTTGCCGGCGGCAGTCGCCTTGTTCTTCATGCGCGTGAGAATCCGGTAGATCAGCCGCGCCAGCGGGTTCTTGGCGTAGCGGAGCTGCGTCACCGTGTCGTTGAGCGTCAGCGGCTGCGTCTTGTCCCAGAGATGCGGCGGAATCGCGTGGCCCAGCAGCGCCGCAAACTCCGCGTCGCTCACGTCCGTCACGCGCGCCGTGCGATAGCTCTGCACCGCCAGCTGAGCATACGGATTGGGCGCGTTCGTCCCCTGCTCGGTGTGCTTTGCCGTCAGGCGGATGTCGCGGCAGGATGCGCCAATCAGCAGCTCATATTCGCCGCCTTCCACCTCGAAGCGGTTCGTGCGGACGTTGAAGTAGCGGAACGTATAGCCGTCAAACGGAATCGTGACGCGCTTCGTCTCGCCCTTCTCCAGATGCACGCGCTGAAAGCCCTTCAGTTCCTTCGCCGGGCGGAAAACCTCCGCGTTCGGCTTGTGGATGTACAGCTGCGCCACCTCGTCGCCCGCGCAGTCGCCCGTGTTCGTCACGTCAAAGGACACGCCCTTGGCATTCGCCTGCACGTTGTCATAGCGGAAGGTCGTGTAGGATAGGCCGTGTCCGAAAGCGAACGCCGGGGCGACATCCGCCGACTCGGTGTAGCGATAGCCGACGTACAGCCCTTCGCGGTATTCGCTTGTGGCCTCCGTGCCGGGGTAGTAGTGGCTGACCGGCGCGTCCGCATAGTGGCGATACCACGTTTCCGCCAGCTTGCCGCCGGGGGTAATCTCGCCCACCAGCGCCCGCAGCACAGAGCGCGCCACCGCTTCGCCGCCCAGACCCGCGTAAAGCAGCGCGTCGCAGTCCTGCGCCCAGTCCGTCTCGACCGCGCTGCCGCAGGAGAGCACCACCACCATCTTCTTGCACACGGCGCGCAGCTTTTTCATCAAGGCGATTTGGTTCTCCGGCAGGCGCATGTGCGTGCGGTCAAGTCCTTCGGTCTCAAAGCACTCCGGCAGACCGAGGTACACCACCGCGCAATCCGCCGTTTTGGCAAGCTGCACCGCTTCATCCGCCAGCGCGTCGTTCGCAATGTCGAGGCGCTCAAAGCCCTGCGCGAAGCCGACCCGCGCCGGGAAAAATTCATCCAGCAGGGGCAGCGTGTCATCCACCTGCGCGGCGTTGACCATGCTGCTGCCCGCGCCCTGATAGCGGGAGCGCGCCGCAAACTCGCCGATAACCGCCACGCGCGCGTCCTTCTTCAGCGGCAGCAGGTGCTTGTCGTTCTTCAGCAGCACAAGGCACTTTTCCGCCGCCGCTTCCGCCGCCTGATGCTGCTTTGCGGCATCAAACGACAATTCGCCGGACTTGTGCTCTGCCAGCACGAAATCCAGCAGCTGATCCACGCGCTCATCGACGATTTTCTCGTCGATTGTGCCGTCCTTGACCGCCTTCACCAGCTGGCAGGGGCTGTCGTCGCCCGCCGCGGGCATCTCCAGATTCATGCCCTCGCGTACGCCCTCAACAATGCTGTTGCTGCCACCCCAGTCGGTCACGACCGCGCCGTCAAAGCCCCACTCGCCGCGCAGAATATCGCCCAGCAGATGGCGGCTTTCGTTGGCGTACACGCCGTTGACGCGGTTGTATGCCGTCATCACGAAGCCCGGCTTGCCCTCTTTGATGGCAATCTCGAAGTTCGTCAGGTACATTTCCCGCAGCGTCCGCTCGTCCATCACGCTGTCGGAGTGCATCCGCAGCAGCTCCTGTGCGTTCGCCGCGTAGTGCTTTGCGCAGGCGGATACGCCCTGCTTCTGCGCGCCGCGGATGAAGCCCGCCGCCAGCTTGCCGGAGAGGTACGGATCTTCGGAGTAATACTCGAAGCTGCGGCCGCACAGGCTGGAGCGCTTCGTGTTCAGCCCCGGCGCAAGCAGCACATCCACCTTCTGATTGACAGCGTCGCGCCCGACGACCGCGCCCATCGCCTCGGACACCGTGGCGTCCCAGCTGCACGCCAGCGTCGCGGCGGAGGGAATGCACGTCGCCTTCGTCGATGCGTTGAGGCCCAGATGGTCGCCTTCGCCCGCCTGCTTGCGCAAGCCGCTCGGCCCGTCGGAGAGGGTAATGGCGGGAATATTCAGCCGCGGAATCTCGCGCGTGTGCCAGACATCTTTGCCGGCAAGCAGGGCGCACTTTTCCTCCAATGTCATTTTGGAAACCAAATCACCGTGTTTCATGGTCCTTCCATCCTTATGCGTTCGCACAGACCACCCACTGTGCTTTTTTCCTACTTTATTATAGCAACTTTTTCGGGTGGCGCAAGCAATCTCGCACAAACTGTCGAAATTCCCGCACAAGCTGTCATATTCGTCCTAATTTCGTGCGTTTATACCATTTCGAGTGCCGTTTGTCACGCGTGGGCGGTGTATGAATTTGGGAGAAAGAGGGAAAGGCAGCCAAAAAACCTGTTTGAAAGAAAAATTCAGTATAGGTTGAATTTTACCTACTTTCTGTGATATAATAACGGCAAGGAGGAATTATTATGATGATTGACACGAATACCGTCGTCTCTGCTTCTGAAGCGAACCAGAATTTTTCCAGAGTGACGCGCATTGCGGATACTCACGGGCAAGCCGTCATTTTCAAGAACAACAAGCCCAAGTATGTGCTGGTTGACCTCGAATCGAACCCATATTTCGACATGACCGATGATGAAAAGATTGATGTTGTTGCCACGCGGATCTTGAAAAAATACAAGCCTGCTTTCGAGGAACTTGCAAAATGATTCGATTTTCGGAAGAAAAAGTGCTGCTGCTTCATCAGATGATTATCGGTGAAACAGGCGGAAGCCCGGAGTTACGTGACATTGGCTTGCTTGACAGCGCGCTTGAAGGCTGTTATCAGACTTTCGGTGGCGTGGAACTTTATCCGACTAAAGAGGAAAAAGGCGCCCGATTGGGCTATTCACTGATTGCAAATCACGCATTTGTCGATGGCAACAAGCGAATCGGCATGTATGTCATGCTAACCTTCCTTGAAGTCAATGGCATTCGGCTCAACTGCACAAATGCGGAAGTTGTGGAAGTCGGACTCAACGTAGCATCCGGAAAGATGGATTACGAAGCACTCTTAGCGTGGGTTAGAGAACACCGGATATAGCCTTCTCCCCACGCAATCATAAACATTTGCACCCAAAAAGGGGCGCTCCTTTCCAGAGCGCCCCTCTTCTATGTTACCTTTTGGTTTAGTTTGCCTTGACGTACTGCGCCATCATCCAGCCCGTCGTGCCCTTGTAGCTGACGTAGTACCAGCTGCCGGACCGCTCCAGAATGGTGACAATTTCGCCCTTGTCCACACGGAGGATGATGCCGTACTTGGTGCTTGCACCGCGGCGCAGCGCCACGCGGACGCCCGTCACCGTGCCCGTACCGGACGTGCCGGAACCTCCCTGCGTTACCGTGATGGTCGGCGCAGTGACCTCAATCTTGTTGCCGTTGGCTTCATACACGATGACGCGCAGGATGTAGGAACCCGCAACAGTGGGCGTGTAGTTGAACGTCAGGTTATTCAGGCCGACTTCCGTCGCCACCACGGAGCCGTCGCGGAACAGGGTGTAGTCGCGGCGGATGACGCTGCTCGTGCCCTTGTAGGCAGTCGTCCACGTCAGGTTGCGGTTTGTCACGCTCGCCGTCGTGCTGGGCACAACCGTCACAGGCGTGTAGTTCGACACCACCGTCGCGCTGGAGCGCTGGGTGATGGACTGCCCATCAGCGGAGGTAATGGTAACTTCCAGCAGGTAGGTGCCCGCCACCGTCGGCTGATAGTTGACGGAGATGCGGCCCGTTGCGGTTTCCGTACGGTTGCTGTTGACAACCACCGTCGTGCCGCGGTAGACCTTGAAGTTCACGTTGTAGTTCGGCCGGCCGCCCGCGAAGGTGATATCCCACGCAAGCGTCTCGTAGTTGTTCAGCTTCGAGGCGCTGGGCTGCACGCTGGCAATCGTCAGCGGCGCGTAGCCGACGGTGATGTTGTAGACGATCAGGATGTCGGGATAGCGCTTGGAGGTAATCAGCAGCGTCGCGTAGCCGTTGTTGACGCCGGTAATCACGTTGTCGTGCAGGGAAATCGCGCTGTTGGTGTTGGCGATTTCGATGTTCGCCACGTCGCCCGCCTCGGTGTAGATGCCGTGGTCAAGCGTGAAGTTTTCGCCTACGCGGATGGTCTTGTTGACGACCTTGCTCACCGGCGCGGGGGCAACGAAGTTCATCTCGCTCAGCGTCGCGGGGGCAGCGTACATCGCCGTCGTCGCGCCGAGGGAGTCGCGAACTTCCATCTGCATGGCGTACTTCTGGGAGTTAATCAGGTTGATGTAGTTTTCCGTCAGGGTGAGGGTGAAGGTAGTCGTCATGCTGGTCTTGCCGGCGGGCAGCGAGGTGTAGCCGTCGGAGAAGTCCTTCAGAACGATGGGGCTGCCGCCGCTCAGGCTGACGAGGCTGTACTTGAAGGTGTACGAGCCGCTGCCGCCGGAGACGGTCGCGCTCCACGAGAACACATCGCCCACATAGCCGCCGGAAATATCCTGCCCCGCGGAGAGGTTCACCGCGCTTAAGCCCTCCAGCGTCAGCGAGCCGGATTCAGGCTGGGACATGACGTTCGACCACGGGCCATAGCAAATGGTGCCGTTGGAGAACACGCGCACCGGGCGAACCTTGTAGTAGTAGGTCGTGCCGGCGACGAGGTTCTTGGCGACATAGGTCGTGCCTTCGGTTTCGCCAATCTTGGTGTACAGGCCGTCCATGGTGGTGGAACTGTACACATAGTACTTGTTCGCGCCCAGCACGGTGGTATCCCAGTCAATGGTCTGCTCCTGCTTGCCGGTGTTGCGCACCGCGCACAGGTTCACAGAGCCAAGCGCCGTGAAGTACACGCGCTCGCTGGAGAGGGAGAAGCAGTTGTAGCTGCCCACGGGGCGCATGGAGTAGATGAAGTAGTAGTACACTTCACCCAGGTTGATGCTCGCGTCCACGAAGGAAGTCACCGCGCCGGTCTTTGCCAGCAGGGTGTAGCTGCCGCTCGCGCCCGTCTTGCGGTAAATGATGTACCCCGTCGCGCCGGAGGATGCCGGCCAGGACAGCAGGGCGTTGTTGCCGCTCTGCACCACGGTCAGTTCCGGGCGATCCATGGGCGTGCCGCAGCCGACGTTGGAGTATTCAGAGTAGAACTTTTCGCCGGAGGAGAACACACGCACCGCGCGGACGCGGAAGTAGTAGCCCGTCGCCTTCTTCAGGCCGGTGGCGTTGCACAGCGTGCCGGTCAGGTCAGTGCGCACGGTGGTGAAGCCGCTCGTCGCATTGGTGGACATCTGCACTTCGTAGGTCTGCGCGCCGGAGACGCTCGACCAGTTCAGGCGGATGGTATCCGCGCCCAAGCCGCGCGGGTCTTGCAGCTTCGGCTTGGCAAGCGTCATGTAGGGCAGCGTCTGCGAATCAGGGCTGTACACATACTTCGCCTGCTCGCCGTCGTAGGACACGTTCACCGCGCGGACGCGGTAGTAGTACACCTGACCGGGAACCACGTTCGTATCCTCATAGTACAGGCGGTTGTTCGGCACAGAGCCGAGCAGCGTGTAGCTGTTTTCGCTGCCTAACTTGCGGTACACGTCGTACTGCGTCGCAAAGGCGACAGAACCCCAGCCAATGCGCACGCTCGTTTCGGACAGCGTCGTGCCGATGAGGTCCGTCGGCTGGAGCAGCATCAGCTCGCGGTAGGGATCGGGGCCGTTCACGTCGTCCGACGGCAGGATGCTGATGTCGTCATCCATATCCGGCAGAACGATGTCGTCCTCGTTCACAGGAGCCTGCGTCGGTTCGTCGGGCGTCTGCACCTCGTCCGACGCCACATCCGACACTTCGTTCATGATTTCGCCCTGTGCGCCGTCCAGCGTCTCGCCGAATGCCACGCAGGAGATCATCATGCAGAGCACCAGGAATACAGAAACCAGTCGTTTCATGGTCTGCGTCACTCCTTTTATCTGTTGGGGGAAATGGTATATGCCTTCCAGCAAATACGACGAATGAGCTGCCGATTCTGTTTCCAGCAATCTGGGCAACTTTCCTCTTATTCGCCGGGATGAGCCTAAAAAGTTGAATCGCAGGAAAGTTTCTCCTGCTTACGGCGATTTTTGCGCCGTTTCCTTTGCGCGCTGCTGCCACACGGCGCGCTGCTGATTTTCCACCTGCGCCCGATACGTCTCGTAATCCGGCAACAGCTGCGTGCGCTGAAGATGATCCAGCTGCGTCCACTCGCGCGTGAAGGCGACGTACGCCGGAATCATGCGTTCCGCCGTGTCATAGCCCACAACGCGCCCCTGATGCAGCCACATCACCCGGTCGCAGAAGTTCAGCATCTGCCACGGCGCGTGGGTGACGAAGAAAATCGTCTTGCCCTCCGCCCGGAAATGCCGCATCCGCGCCATGCACTTCTCCGCGAAGCTCGCGTCGCCCACGCTCAGCGCCTCATCCACAATCAGGATTTCGGGGTTCATGTGGGCAGAAATGGCGAATCCCAGCCGGGAGCGCATTCCGCTGGAATACGTCCGCAGGGGCTGGTCGATGTACACGCCAACATCCGCAAAATCAATAATCTGCTGCTGGATTTGGGCGATTTCGCGCTTCTCCATGCCCATCAGCATACACTTATAGGCAATGTTCTCGCGCCCGGTCAGCTGGTCATTCATGCCGATGTTTGCCGCCAGCATACTGACCGTGCCGCTGACCTCGCAGAGCCCCAAATCCGGCTGGGTGATGCCCGCGATGATACGCGCCAGCGTTGATTTGCCAGAGCCGTTCAGCCCCGCCAGCCCGACGATTTCGCCGCGGTGGAAGTCCTGCGTCACGCCGCGGAGCGCCGGAAATTTCTTCACGTTCGCCCGAAGCCCCAGCAGCGCTTTCAGGCGGTCTTTTTCCTCGCCGTACAGGTCGTAGACCTTCGTCAGTTCCCTGCAGCGGACGATTACATCCGCCAAGCGCATCGCCCCCTTTCTGCGCGATTTCTTCCTCTTAAATGGCGCTGATTACAGCTGGTCGATGAAGCGGTTTCGCAGCCGCATATGCAGCGTGCATCCCGCCGCCAGCAGCGCCAGCGCCGCCAGCCAGAAGTACGCTCCCTGCCCCGGCGATAACCAGAAGCCTTCGCCATACAGCAGGCACTTGCGGTAGCCCTCGATGATGTAAACCAGCGGGTTCAGCCGCATCACGCGCTGCAAGCCCGGCGACAGCCCGTCAATCGCCCACACAACGCTGGAAACGTAGAACAGCAGGCGCATCAGCGGCTGAAGCAGCTCGCCGAAATCGCGAAAGACCGCCGTCAGGCTGCTCGTCAGCAGTGCCGCGCCGATCAGCAGCACCCACGAAGCCGCGAGGTAATACGTCAGTTCCAGATAGTGCCACGTCACCGGCACGCCGCCAAGGAGCAGCGCAATCAGCAGAATCGCCATCGTCCACAAATGCTCGTAGTACGCGCGCACAACCGCCTTCATCGGGATGATGGAGAGCGGAATGCGCACGTTGCGGATGATGGATGCGGACTGCTGGATGGACGCGGACGCGCCGAGAATGGCGGAGTTGAGCGCCAGCCACGGCATCATGCCGCACATCAGCCACAGGTGATACGGGAAGCCGTTTTTTTCCTGCGTTCCCAGCCCGACGGAAAAGACGAACCAGTAAATGAGGATTTGCAGCAGCGGGCTGAGCAAGTCCCACCAGCGTCCCAGCAGCATTCCCGCCCGCCGCGAACGGTTCTCGTAGAGCGTCAGGCGCACGGTTCGCCGCAGGTTTCGGATGATTTCGCCCAGCGCCGTGCCAACCGCGTGTATCATCCGCCTGCCGCCTCCGCCAGCCCGTTCCGCTGAAGAAAATCGCGGAAAACGCGCATTCTTTCCGGGTACGCCTTGTTGAAATCGGTGTAGTCCGCCAGGTCGTAGTAGTATTCCAGCGGCTTTTCCAGCCGGAAATCCTCCATCGGCAGCGTCGGCAGACGGAACAGGCGGGGCATTTCGTCCATGCGGCTGTCCACCACCATCGTCAGCGCCGGAATGCCGCTCGTGACGGCAATCACGTTCCCGTGGAAGCGGCTGCCGAGGGAAAAGTCGTACTGCCTGACCCACGCCAGCCAATCCTCAATGTGGAAGAAAACGTGCATTTGCCGCTTCAGCCAGTCCTGCAAATAGCGGAACTGGTACTCGTCGCCGCAGCAGTTTTCCAGCGTCAGCGGGAATGCGTTCTGCTCCACAAAGCCGAGGTCGCGGTTCGCGCAGAAGGTCAAAAACTGCCGTTCCGGGTCGGACAGCGTGCCGTAGAAGGTGCGGAAGTTGCAGCACGCGCGCATTTTCGGGTCGAACGGCTTCTTCTCCACGCGAAACTTCTCGTTCATCCCCTGATACAGGCTGGGGCAGCCGATAATGCGGAAGTTGACGATGCCGTTCTTCTCCAGCACCGCCGCGGTGTACTCGCCGCGAACGCCCAGCACAGCGCGCTCCGCCATCGTCCGCAGGAGCTTGACCGTGTCCGGGTGGAGCGTGATGTCCACATTGCGCGCCATGCTCTGCACGCCCACGCTGATTGGAACCAGCGGTTTATCGCCGATTCGCTTCAGCATCGTCCAAACGTGCGGGTACGTCTGATTCGGGGTCAGCCAGATCAGCTCGGTCGTGATGTAGTGGGTGATGTCCGCCCGGTCGCGGAACGTGTCCGACGTAACATCCCACAGCGGAATCATCACGGGGTGAAAGATGTCCTTCAGCGCCCGGATAAACACGAGATTTCCCGTATTATTTCCCAGAAAAAAGAAGCGTTTTTCCCATTCATGCTTCTCAAACGACACCCGATCATTCCAAAACAATCCAACCGCCATCCGCTTCCTCCTTCCTTGTGACGTGGGGAGACCCCAGAGGCTCTGCCTCTGGACTCCGCAAGGGCTCCGCCCTTGACCTGCCAAAGGGTCTTCGACCCTCTGGACTCCCTTCTCGCGATTGAGTTGGTGACAACTGCATAATTTACCCGCGTGTTTATGAGGGGGACGCAAGGGCGCTGCCCTTGACCCGCCAAAGGGTCTTCGACCCTCTGGACTCCCTTTTTCGCGATTGAGTTGGTGACAACTTCATGCTGTGTCCGCGTGTTTATTGGGGAACGAAGAGCATTGCTCATTGCTCATTCGTTTCATCCGCTTGCGCAGCTTCTTCCGAAACGTTTCGCGGTCGAACAGCAGGAAGCCTATCGTCCGCTTCACCAGCCCGGTCTGCTCCGGGATGAAGCCAATCATGCGGCTCGGCGCGTCCGCCGCACCCATCTCGTGCGCCGCAACCGCCGCTTCCGCCGACTGGTCGCGCATCAGCGTCCGCAAATCCAGCGCGTTCTCCCCCGCGAACACCACATCCTCGAACGGGATGTTCCGCAGCAGCTCCGCGTCCGCTTCAGGCAGCTGCCGCAACGCCCCCTCGAAGGGCATCGACAGTGCCAGCTGCACGCCGGGATTGTCAAGCGACTGCATCACGCCCGTTCCGGCGAAGGTATCGTGGAAGTCGCGCACGAACCGCAGCGCGTGATGCTGGACGCAGGTCGACAGGAAATGCGCGGCTTCATTGCGCCCCTCCTGCGCGTACACCGGGACGACACGCGCATTCTGCCGCTCGAAGCCCACGCAGGGCGCCTCGTCGGAGGACAGCAGGAACTCGCGGAACGCGCCGGACATGGCGGGCGGCATCGGATAGAAGCAGTGCACGGGAAAATCGTAGGCAGCGGACAAGCGCTCGCTGTTCCGCCCGTCCGCATGGACGTAGTAGACTGGAACCGCGCGCTGCGTCAGCTGGCAGAGCGCCGCCTGCAAGCGCCCGCTGTACCCCATATCAAAGCACGCTGCGCCTTCCGGCAGCTTTTCCTCATAATACGCCCGCGCCGCGCTGTATGCCGCCTGATGACGGCAGCCGTCGTAGAGCTTGTCGCGGAAGAAGCGTAGAAACGCCTGCCAGCGCGTTTTCTCCTGAAACGGCGATTGCCACGGGAAACCCGCCGCCTCCGCCTGATGCCGCAGTTCGCTTTCCGGCGCGTCAAGCGTGCAGAAGGACAGCAGCTTCAGCGCCTTTTCGGGCGTGTAGACCGTCCAGCGCACCGGCAGCGCCGCCCAGTCGGTCGGATTCGCCATCAGCGCGGGCAGCAAGCACCGCCGCGACGCGGGAATGTAGTCTGTTTCGACAGCATCCGCGTCCGTGCGCAGCAGCTCGACTGCCTGCCGCAGCAGCGCGCCATCCCGCGCGAGGAACACCAGCCGCTTTACGCCATCCGCCCGGCAGCGGCACAGCAGCCACTTCGCCAGCGCCAGCAGGTGTGTGCCGACGGCGTAGTACCCCAGCCGGGACGGATACGCCGCAAACGCGGAATCCGCCGTCGCGGGGGCATAGCCGTCGTCAAAGAAGCGGTTTGCCGCCAGCCCTTGCGCGCACCTGAGCGCCAGCGGCTGCATGGTGTCCGCCGTCGTGAAGCCCGCCAGACACCCGTGTCCCAGATTCGCCATCTGCGTGCAGTCCGCATCCATGAAAACATCCGCCGGGCGCGGCAGCAGCAGAGCGTGCAAACCCGCCTTTTTCGCGGCTTCCACGTCGATTTTCGCATTGTCGCCGATGTGCAGCACGTTATCCGGCTTCACGCCCAGTTGCGCCGTCAGCTTGCGATAGAGCGCGCCGTTCCATTTCAGCGCGTTCTGCTCATTCGAGAGGAAGAAGCCGTCCCAGCCGCGAACGCCGCATTTTTCCAGCATCCGCCGAATCGTGTCCGCGTCGAGGTACATATCCGACGTCAGCACGACGCGTTTTCCCGCCGCTTTCGCCAAATGAAACAGCTGCACGCCGGTTTTGCGCGGGCGGCAGAAATGCACCTCCGCCTCCCGCTCGTTGTAGGTCATTTGCCCCACGCAGTCGTCCGACACACCCAGATTCTGCATCATGGCGCTATAAATGTTCCACATCGTCACGTCAGCTTGCGTTTCGGGCAGCCACGCGCGCGCGCAGCTTTCCGCCTCTATCCGCGCCTGTGCGAAGGAGGTCATGTTCCGCCGCGCCGCCCGCTGCCATTTGCCTTCCAGCGTGTGGAAGAGGTCAATCGGTGTGCGGAAGGGGCGCAGAATCAGCGTATCGAACACATCCAGCGAAATCACCGGGCAGTCGATGCCGTCCAGCCCCAGAATCGCGCGCTTGATGCGCTCCGTCCCGTCCCGCCACGGGGTCATCGTCTGGTCGAACCAGAAGATTTCCGGCAGATTCGCGTCCTCATCCAGCGAAAAATCCGGGCAGAGCGCCGCCGTCAAGTGGCTGATTTCCGGCTGATTCGCCGCCTTCCGCGCCTGCTCCGCCCACATCCGCGCATACCACTTTCGCGCCTTTTGCAGCTGCTGACGCGCTTGATCCGCCCCTTGCTGATGCAGAAATTCATCCGCAAAGGCAAACACCTGCGCAATATCGGCGTAATTTTTGCGGAATTTTGCCGGATTTCCCGCCGCCCCCGTCGAGGAGGACGAATGTTCACAGTAGAACACGCCGTCGCCGCGATGCCGCCCGAAACCCTGCGCAAAGAAATACAGCACGACGGAAAACGCAATGTCCTCCGTCATCACAATGTGCTTTTTCGCCAGCGGCGCGTAGTGGGGCGCGCACCGCAGCCACAAATCGCGCCGAATCACCTTGTTCCAAATGGTGTGGAAGCTGTAACACGTCATCGCCTGCTGAAAAAACGCATCCCGCACCGCATTGCCGCGCAGCTCGTCCTCCAGCACACAGTCCGCATGAACCGGGCGCACGAAACGGTCGCCGTTTTCGCGCTGCCAGACCGTGTCGCCCATCACGAGGTCAAAGTCGTTTTCTTCCGCCAGCGCGACAGCGGCACGGTAAAAATCCACCGACACAAAATCGTCGCTGTCCAGAAAAGCGAGGTACTTGCCCGTCGCCGCATCCGCGCCGGTCATCCGCGCCGCGAAAAGTCCGCGGTTCTGCGAATGCGTCAGCACCCGAAAGCGGCTGTCGCGCCGGGCATACTCCGCCAGCACCGCGCCCGCGCCATCCGGCGAGGCATCATCCACCAGCAGGAACTCCGCGTCCCGCAGCGACTGCGTGCGCAGCGACTCCAGACACGCGGGCAAATCCCGCTTCGTCCCATACACTGGAACGACCACAGACAGCGTTGCAGCCACCGCGCTTCTCCTTTCTGCCCATCCGAAAACGAGTGATACTTGCCGATTTTGACATGTACATTCTACCATATTCCCGCCCGATTGGCAAGCCTTTCGGGGGATTTTTACGCCCCCCAAAAAACGCGGTCAGACAGCTTTTTTCGCCATCTGACCGCAGGATGCCCTATTTTGCGGATAATCCGCTTACCAAGTAATATCCTCGCCCGTCAGCGCCTTCCACGCCTTGCGGATATCCTTCTGATGGCGCACGCCGTTCTTCGGGTCGAGCTTCGCGGTTTCCTCCATCGTGCGCGGGAAATGGACGCACAAATGCCCGTCGAAGTCGTTATCCTTGATGCTGCCGGACAGGTGGGGCATACAGTGCATGGAGGCCAGCACCCAAGTGCCGCTGGGCAGCAGGACATACACCGGCTTCTCGTCCCACGAGAACTTGCCGCCCCACGCCGCCTTCATAATCGCGGTATCCTGCGCCGTCAGCGGCTCAGAGTCCGCGTGACGACCCAAGGAATAGAAGCGCAGGCGGAAGGAGGAACCGCTGCTCGGCTCATAGACCAGCACCGTCTGCCCGCTCTTGATGGTCGGCTTGATTTCCGTGTACCACATCTTCAGCTTAATTTGGCTCTTTGCCGGGGCATTGCCAAAGGACGCGCCGCTGTTGCCCGTGCCGCCGTTTTTATTTTCGTCCGGCAGCGCAGTGTCGCCGGTCACGCAGTCGCCCGTGTACAGCTTCGTCTGCGTGTTCACGCCCGCGATGCCGTCCGGGGCAAGCCCGTTGCGCTTCTGGAACGCCAGCACCGCCGCGCGGGTCGTCTCGTCATAAGTGCCGTTGATGGTCACGGTATAGCGCAGGTTGCTCAGCGCCTGCTGGAGGCGCAGCACCGCGTCGCCCGTCGCGCCGACTTTCAGGTTGGTGTACACCGTCGGCGTGGTGGAATCAACCTGCTTGCCCTCCGCCGTAATCGCGTTGACGGAGTAGAGGATGGTGTACGTCGCCGTATCGCCGTTGCCGGAGCCAGTCAAGCCGTTGCGCAGCTGGAACGCGCGCATGGCAGCGACCGTGTTCGCGCCGTACTTGCCGTCCACCTTGTCCGTCAGGTAGCCCAAAGCCTTCAGGCGCTGCTGAACGCTCTTCACGTCGTCGCCCGTGCAGCCGGAATAGAGCAGGCGGGTCGGACGCGTCACGCCCGTGGTCGGGGTGGACGTCGGCGTGCTGATGGCAGAAAGCGCATCCGAAGAATACAGCTTCTTGTAGGTGCGCGTGCCCGCTACGCCGTCCGCGCTCAAATTGTTGCGCAGCTGGAACGACGCAACCGCCGCCATCGTGCCCGTGCCGTAGTTGCCATCCACCGTGCCCGTGTAGTAGCCCAGCGCCTTCAAGCGGCTCTGCACGCTCTTCACGTCATCGCCGGACGAACCTTCGCGGAGGGTGCGCGTGGGCACGATGCCGAAGGACTGCGTGGGGGTCGGCGTGGGCGTAGCAGCCGACGGATCAGCCGCAATCGCATTGCTCGAATAGAGGATTTTAACCGTGTTCGCGCCGACTTTGCCGTCCGCCGTCAAGCCGTTGCGCGCTTGGAACGCCTGAACCGCCGCCACCGTCGCCGCGCCGTAGATGCCATCCAGCGCGCCGGAGTAGTAGCCGAACTTGTCCAGTCGGCTCTGCACGCTCTTCACGTCGTCGCCGGACATGCCGGGGCGCAGGATGCGCGTGGGTGCGCTTTCATCCACCGGCTTGGGAGAGGGCGTGACGGAGCTGCCCGCGTCAATCGCGGTGCTGCTGTACAGCGCCTTGACCGTGTCCTCGCCGCAGATGCCGTCGGACGTAAGCCCGTTGCGCGTCTGGAAGCGGCGAATCGCGCTTTCTGTCGCCGTGCCGTACACGCCGTCCGCCTTGCCCGTCAAGTAGCCCAGCGCAATCAGCTTCGTCTGCACGCTCTTCACGTCGTCGCCCTTCATACCCAGCGTCAGCTTGCGCTCGCCCACGCCGTCGGGCTGCGACGTTTCCTTCGCGCCAATCGCGCCTTCGGAGAACAGGCGCTTGCGGGTGTTTGTGCCCAGCACACCGTCAGCGGACAAGCCGTTCTTCTTCTGGAAAGCAAGAACCGCCGCCTTCGTCGCCGCGCCGTACTGCCCATCGGAGATGCCGGTCAGGTAGCCCAGCGCCGCCAGACGGTCCTGCGTGTACAGCACATCCTGCCCGCCCATGCCCTCGCGGAGCGTGCGGGTCGGGATGCCATAGGCGATGTTGTCCAAATCCGCGGTGGGCTTGGGCGTAATCATCGGCTGCGTGACGTTGCCATTGCTGTCGAAGTAGCTTTCCAGCTTGACGAGCGTGTTCTTGCCCGCCTTGCCATCCACGGTCAGCCCGGTCGCCTTCTGGAACGCCATGACCGCCTCGAACGTGGACTGCCCGAACACACCGTCCACCTTGGAGATGGTGAAGCCCAAGTCCTTCAGCGCCTGCTGCAATACCCGCACGCGCGAGCCGCTGGAGGTGTACTGCAATTTGCTGTAATCGCCCTTGAACAGCCCCGTCGCGGTCGAAGAGGAGGACGACGAATTGCCGTCAATGTCAATGCCCGTCTGCTTTTCCAGCAGAGCAATCGTCGCGGAACCGGCGATACCGTCCACCGTCAGGCTGTTCGCCTGCTGGAACGCGCTCACCGCCGCCTTCGTGCCGCTGCCGAAGCTGCCGTCCACCGTGCCGGAGTAGTAGCCCAATTGCGTCAAGGCCTGCTGCAAGCGGCGCACATTGTCGCTCTTGTCGTTCTTCTGCAGCTTCAAGGCTGCCGCGCTGCTTGTGATGACCAGCGTCAGCATCAGCACCAGCGCCAGCACACGCACGATGCTCTTTTTCATAGCATTCCCCTCCAAATATTCCAAAGTACCTGCGGCTATTGTATCAGAAAATCACGCAATTGTAAAGAACTATTACGCATTTGTTACAAGTTGAACTTCTCCAGCAATTCCATCGGGTGTGAAATCAGCACCTTCGCGCCATTGTCCAGCAGCTCCTGCGCCGTGCGGAAGCCCCACAGCACGCCCACTGGGTTCATGCCCGCGCTGCACGCACAGGTCATATCCACCTTCGTGTCGCCCAGATAGAGGAAATCCGCCGGGGCAATGCCGAGCTGCTCCGCCACCAGCAGTGCGCCCGCCTTGTCCGGCTTCACCGGCACGCCCTCCACCTGCCCGCGCACAACGCTGAACGGCACATCCGGGAAGAAGTGGCTGATGACGTTCTTCGTATCCGCGTCGGGCTTATTGGAGAGCACCGCCAGCTTCAAGCCGCGCTCCGCCAAGGCGTGCAGCAGCTCCGGAATGCCGTCGTAGGGCTGCGTTTTCACCTGCGTATGCTTCTCATAGTACGCCTGATACTCCGCCTGCACCGCGTCCGCCAAGTCCTGCCGGTCGCGAACCGCCCGCTGCGCCAGGATCTTCGCGCCGTTGCCGACGAGGTAGCAGTATTCCTTCGTCTCCCAGCCGGGCAGCCCGTGCAGGCGCAAGGCACGGTTCATCGCCGTGGCAATGTCGTCAATCGTGTTCGTCAGCGTACCGTCCAAATCAAACAAAACCGCCTGAATCATCAAAAAAATCTCCTTTATGTGATGAATGGATTTCGCGCCGCGCTGCCATGCTAAGGCAGAAAGGAGCGATGAACATGGACAAAAAACACAAGGATTCCGTCATTCGCGCAACCGTTGACCGTGCCGCCCTGCTGCGCGGGGTGCTGATGCTGACGGCGCTCGCCCTGCTGCTCTGCTTCGGCTTGAAGCCCAGCCGCGCCGCCGCACCTGACGCCGAGGACGGCGCACTGACCGCCTCCGACGCCTCCGCCCGCCTGAGCGCCGAGTGCGAGCTGCTCCAGCGCGTCACCTTTTCCCCCTGCGGGCACGAAATGACGCGCCGCCAGCGCCTGCCAGCCGAACTGGCCGGCATGACGAAGGACGAACTCGCCGCGAAGTACGACCAGTGGGTCATCACGTCGTTTTCACCCGCACAGGTGAGCATGGAGCGCGCGCTTGCCCTCTACTGCCCGGAGCATGTTGTGCTGATGCCAGACGAAAGCGGGCAGCTGTGCATCTTCCGCAACCGCTACGGCGACGCGCTGGCGCTGGTGCGCGAACTCGGCGTGCCGCTGAGCGACTTGCCGGACGATGTGCAGGAGGACGTGCGCGCGGGCATGGGCTTTGACGACGAGGTCACGCTGGAGAAGTGGCTGGAAAGCGTGCAGTCGTAAATCCCCACCCCATTGTACGCCGATTCGCGCCGCTTGTCCAGCGGATTTCGCGGTTTTGTTTGCTTCCAGCGAAGAAGTATGCTATAATGATAGCGAACTTTCGCGATAGAGGTGAGCGCATGGCACGAATCGGCATCATGACCTTCCTGCACAATGACAACTACGGGTCGATTCTTCAAGCGTGGGCGCTGCAAAACGCCGTCCGTTCCTTGGGGTACGACGCGGAGCATATCGACTATGTTCCCTCGCAGACGGAAAAGATGAAGAATCTGCTGTGCAGCGGCAATTCGCCCCGCCTGATTTTGGACGGCATGAAAAAGCGCAGCGCGGCGCGCGGGCTGAACGAGGGCTTTGATGAGTTCCGGCAGACACAGATGATTTTGTCGCCCATCTGCCGCGACCAGAGCGCGCTGGCGCATCAGGCGCTGTCATACGACGCGCTGATTTGCGGGTCAGACCAGATTTGGTCGCCGACGTGGCTCAATCCGGCGTATTTCCTGAATTTCACGAAGAAGCCGAAAGTCGCCTACGCGCCGTCGCTGGGCGTATCGACGATGACGGACAGCGCGAAAGGGCGCAAAATCGCCGCATTGATACGGGGGTTCGCCGCCATCTCCGTCCGGGAGGAAGAGGGCGCGGCGCTCCTTAAAGCGCTCATCGGCGAAAAGCCCGCCGTCATGCCCGACCCCGTGATGCTCCTGCCGCGCGAAAGGTGGCTGGAACTCATCGGCGGCGACATCCCGATGGGCAATGATATTCTGTGCTTCTTCCTGGCGGACAATCCCGCGTACTGGACGCAGGTGGAGCAGATTCGGCAGAAAACTGGGCTGGGCGTGCGCGTCATTCCGCGGACGGAATCAGCACTCCAGTCCGCGTATCCGCTGGCGAAGGGCGTGACCCCCGCGCAGTGGCTTCGGCTGATTGCGGGCGCGAGCATGGTGCTGACGGACAGCTTCCACGCCGCCGCGTTTTCCTTCCTGCTGCACACGCCCTGCACAATTCTCCGCCGCTACCGCGAGGACGACCCTGAAAGCCGCAACAGCCGCGTTGACCAGCTGCTGCGCACGCTGCAAGTCGCCGACCCCACACATCCGGATTTTTCCGTGGTGGACGAGCAGCTTGCCATCCAGCGGCAGCGGGGGTTGGATTTCCTGCAATCCGCCATCAGTCAAGCAGTGTCGCAAGCGACGCCGGCAAAGGCGAGGTAAGCGACAGCCAATCCCCCGTCATCGGGTGATGGAGCGTCAAGCCGCTGGCGTGCAGCGCGAACCGCCCCGCCAATTGCGGAATTTCCGTGCCGTAGAGGAAATCCCCGACGACCGGGCAGCCGATGGACGCCATGTGTACGCGGATTTGGTGCGTGCGCCCAGTTTCAAGCGTCAACTCCACCAGCGTGCGCGTTTTTCCGCGTTTCAGCACGCGATAGTGCGTCACCGACGGCTTGCCGGATGCGGTCACGATACGGCGGATGCTGGCGGCGTCCTCCTTGCCGATGGGCGCGTCAATCACGCCGCAGTCGTCATCCGGGCAGCCCTCCACCACCGCCTGATACGTCCGGATGAACTCCGGCGTATGCAGAAGCGCCTGCAAACGGTGCTGAATATGCGCGTCCTTGGCGACAATCATCAGCCCGCTTGTGCCCTTATCCAGCCGATTCACCGGACGGTAGACGAAATCCGCCGGACAGCGCAAATGAGCGTACAGCGCGTTTTCAAGCGTGTCGTCCGGGTGCAGGGCGCTGGACTGGCTCGCCAGCGGGGCGGGTTTGTCAATCACGAACAGCCAATCATCCTCGCAGGCGATATTCAGCGGCAAGTCATACGGCTTGACCGCGTACGCCGGCGCGTTCTCCCGGAAGCGGATTGCCACCACCTGCCCGGCGCGCACAAACGCATCCACCGGGGTCACGACGCCATCCACCGTGATGCCGCCGTTCCACTTGGCGGACTTCATTGCCGTGTAGCTCACGCCCATCACGCGGCGCAGCACATCGCGCAGGCGCATTCCGTCCTGCTCCGGCAAAACCATATATTCCAACAGAAGCACCTCTTTTCAGGAGATGAAACCAATGAATGATATTCTTGCAATCCTCTCCGGCGGCGATTATGTCTCCGGCGAAAAAATCAGTCAGGAACTGGGCATCAGCCGCGCCGCCGTGTGGAAGCGCATTGCCCAGCTGCGCGAAGAGGGCTGGCAGATTGAAGCCGCCGGCCGCCGTGGCTACCGCCTCATCCCCGGCGACAGCATCGACCCCATTTTCTGGGTGAATCAGCTGACGACCAAGACGCTTGGACGTGCCATCAACCACTACGAGCACACCATCACATCCTCCAACACGCTGGTGAAGCAGATGGCGGTGCAGGGCGCGCCGAGCGGCAGCCTGTGTCTGTGCGAATGCCAGACAGCGGGCAAAGGGCGGCTGGGGCGCACATGGTCAGCCCCCGCGGGACAGGCGATCCTGATGAGCGTCCTCCTGCGGCCGAAGCTCCCGCCGAAAAACGCGCCGCTGATTACCCTCGCGACCGCGATGGCAATGGCGCACGCTGTCCGCGAAGTGACGGGCATTGACGCGCAGATTAAGTGGCCCAACGACCTCGTGTTCTCCGGCAAAAAGCTGTGCGGCATTTTGCTGGAAATCAGCGCTGACCTCGACCAGATTGAGTACGTTGTCGTCGGCACGGGGCTGAACGTGCTGCGCGGGGCATATCCGCCGGAGCTGTCTGACCGCGCCGCCGCCTTGGAGGAATTCGCCAATCCGCCCGTGCGCCGGGAGATTGTCGTCCACTACCTGAAGGCGCTGGAGGACAACATGACGCTGCTGGAGGAGCACGGCTTCCCCGGCATACAGGAAGCGTACCGCCGCCACTGCTGCACGCTGGGCAGCCGGGTACACGTCATCGGTACGGAAATCGACTTCATCGGCACGGCGGAGGATATTGACGAGACGGGCGCGCTGCTGGTGCGCGACGAAAGCGGCGTATTGCAGCGCGTGCTGTCCGGCGACGTATCCGTGCGCGGGGTCATGGGCTATGTCTGAGCTGCGCGGCATCGGGCTGGATATCTGCGGCATCGACCGCATGGCACAGCAGCTTGACAACACGCATTTTCTCCAGCGCATCCTGACGAAAGAGGAAATCGCGTACCTGCGCAGCCGCGGCGCGTCGGCGGCGGACACGCTGGCGGGGCTGTACGCGGCGAAGGAAGCCGTTGTCAAAGCGCTCGGCTGCGGCATTGCCTTTCCGCTGACGGAGATTGCCATCTCGCACACGGCGCAGGGGCAGCCGACGGCGGTGCTCTCCGGCGGCGCGGCATTGCGCTATCCAGGGCATCTGCTGCTGACGATTACGCACGATGCGGGGGTCGCGGCGGCATCTGCGCTCTATTTGGAATGAAGGAAAGCCTGCTCATGCGGTGATTGGCGTGGGCAGGCGGTTTTTTACTTCGGAATGCGGAATTATTTTGGGGGCTTCACGAAATCTTGGCGGAAAAAGCAGCTTGGGGGCGCGTCTGCGGACGCGCAAAGTTACTGCGCAGGGACGCTTCGCTGCCTGCGACCAAGTTGCCATACTACCCTTTTCTCTTGGAGTAGATTTAACGGTGTAACAGTTGGGGCGTTGCCCCAAACCCCAGCAGGGACGCTGTCCCTGCAC
>ENA-OYXE01000116-OYXE01000116.1-human-gut-metagenome-genome-assembly--contig:-NODE-116-length-26922-cov-12.770090_pt1 | contig 26922 bp, 22 predicted proteins | sample MGYA00244175_ERZ653407 | MGnify/ENA primary metagenome ERZ653407 (study PRJEB26926, sample SAMN06165181) | human gut metagenome | biome: ENVO:00009003; feature: ENVO:2100002; material: ENVO:00002003... | reverse complement strand
AAACAAAAAAGGGGCTGTGAAAAAACTCGATTGAGTTTTTTCACAGCCCCCTTTTACATAAAATACTTTTTTAATTTACATCAACCTGCCTTTGTTAGCGTTACATTTTCTCGCACACAACCTTACATCTCTTTCTGCAAAAAGCAATTCCGTAAGCAATGATATCCTCTCTTCCATCCTCACGCAGCGCTTCATCATACCTGCGATCTCTGATCTGCTTCATCGCCTTACCACAGGCATCATCAAGTCCGCTTATTGTATTTGAATATTTGACTTCAACTACAATTCCCTTTTCAGGGATTGTTGGTTCTATACTTATATCGCTGAATCCATCTCCAGATTCTCTGTTGGATTTTATTCTCCAATCAGGCTTACTTCTAAGCAGCCCAAGTAAAAGTCCATGATAGAAATTCTCTTTCTGGTCATCACGAGCCTTTGTATCCAAAACACTTATTGTCTTTATCAGTATCATATTTAGATTACTCTGGATCTTATCGGCATCACCAGCCATGAAAGCTTCGCACAGATCCTGTACAGATCCATCATCATAAGTCACGGTCTGCCTGAACCATTCCTGTATCTGAGATACAAACACCTGTCTGACTTCCTTATTTGGAATTACAAGTCTGTAACCATATCCACCTCCTCCCGGAAGCTCTATCTCTCCCGCATTCGTGAGATATCCGGTTGTAAACAGAACACTCCATATATTGTCAATGCTGTTGTCAATCTCATCATATGTCAGTTCCAAACGAATAGCTTTCTCTATAGTCTCACCAGCAATAAGTCTCTCTATCTCATCCTTTGTTGACTCATCTGCTATGTTGATGAGCCTCCTCACAAGCCCATTTCCACTGCTATTGATCCAATATGCCTGCGGTCTGGCATTCGGATCCGCCTGAAGATGATCCACATAATTGATAACATCCCACGGGCAATATACATCCGCTTTGCCGAAACGATATCCATCATACCAGTCCTTCACCTCTGAGATTTTATCAGATACTCCATACTCCTCCAGAATGTCTCTAACCTCCGAATCGGTGAATCCAAATTGCTCATCAAATCTTGCATCGGCAATGGAAAGAACTTTAAAATTGTTCAAACCTGTAAAAATGCTCTCCTTAGATATACGCAGGCATCCGGTCAAAACAGCAAATTGCAGATAATCATTGGTCTTCAATGCCTGTCCCAGAATTCCACGGATCAACGATGTCATCTCGCTGTAATAACCATTCTGAAAAGCTTTATCTAAAGGCACGTCATACTCGTCGATCAATATAACTACCTTTTTATCATAGTGCAGGAACAAAAGCTGAGATAACAGCCTGAGACTATCAGCAGTATTCTCCGACGTACCAAGCAATATCTGTTCGTACTGCTGCTTATCATCATCTGTCAGCCTGTCGCTGTTTTTCAGATAATAGTGTCTCCTCGCTTCATTTTTCAGGATTATCTTCAACATATTTCGGGCTTCCTCAAATGTCATCCCCTCAATGCCTTTAAGCGTAATGGAGATAACCGGATATTTACCCATATGCATATCACAGAGTTCTTTGTTCCGCGATATATATAGTCCATCAAACAAAGACTTATCTGTGCCGATCTCAAAAAAGCTTCTGAGCATGCTCATATTTAACGTCTTGCCAAATCTTCTTGGTCTGGTAAACAGATTTACCTCGCCCCAATTCTGCATAAGCTGCTCTACAAGCTTTGTCTTATCCACATAGTAAAAACCGCATTCACGTATTTTCCTAAAATCATCTATTCCAACCGGCAATTTTAAATTACCACTCATATGAAACCTCCATTGCAAATAATTGCAAAATAACTGCAAAACAATCCGCTATACCATATCCTATAGTATAGCGGATTGAATCCTAAAAAGCTATTTTTAACTGTCACAATATTTTTATATCTTGTTAAAAATTCCAGAGCACATCACTCACTGTCATCGCACATCCTGTAACCGACTCCCAGCTCATTTATGATATAACTCTTCTTACCCGGCTTCACTCCAAACTTCTTTCTGATATTTGCCATATTGACCTGAAGCCTCTTGGTACTTCCGGCATCATTGTAGCCCCATACCTCTTTAACGATAAAACTGTATGTAAGCATCTTGCCCGGATGTCTCGAAAGAAGATCCACGATATTGTACTCAGTCTGTGTGAGCTTTATCTCATCACTGCCTATGAACACCCGTCTTGCCTCATAATCGATGAGCAGATCTCCCGACTGAAACCTGCCTGTCGGAAGCTCACTGTCATGTGCCTGGTAAAGTGCTGTGCGGAGTGCTGACCTGACCCTCGCCACCAATTCCTCCGAGCCAAATGGTTTCGTCACATAATCATTTGCGCCAAGATTGAGAGCCTCCACCTTGTCCTTCTCATCAGATCTCGCCGAAAGGACTATGACAGGCGTAAAATCCGTCTTTCTTATCTCCGTGAGAAATGCTATTCCATCCTTATCCGGAAGTCCCAGATCAAGTATCACTATGTCAGGTCTGTGGGACGCATACATCATAAGACCGCTTCCGCAGGATGTGGCTATGATGGTCTGATAACCATTTGCCTGCATGAGAGTGTCCAGCAGGTTGTTGATATTCTGTTCATCTTCTATTATCAAGACTTTGTATTTGTTATTGCTCATCCGTAACCTCCTCTATCTTCAGTGTAAACCTGAATACTGCACCGCCTTCCGCGGAATTGTATGCACTTATATCCCCTCCATGTGCTTTTATGATGGTCGCACATACCGACAGACCTATTCCGGCATTCCTTCTCTGCCGGCAGTCCACGGACACCTCATCAGAGCTGTCCCCCAGAAGGCTTCCATCAAACAGGTGTTTCAACCTATCCTCTGGTATTCCATCGCCATCATCCTGAACCTCAAACACAACCCTGTCGCCATCGCATTTCACATTCAATGCCAGCTTCTTCATTCCCTCTGCATGCTGTACTGCATTCTCAAGGATATTGATGATAACCTGCTCTATGAGAATGGCATCCATAGGTATGATGACCAGCTCGTCGGGCAGATTGACTTCCACCTCCTGATCAGGATATCTCTTTGCAAATTTGATAAGCACAGAATCTATGAGTTCATCCAGTGCTATGGGCGTCTTTATTAGTTTAATATCACCATCCAGCCTGGTGATGGACAGCAGATTCTCAACCATACGATAAAGCCACTGTGAATCCTGTTGTATTCCCCTGAGCATCTTCTCCTTCTGCTCATCCGTAAATTCGCTACCACTCTCTATAAGTGCCGAGCTGGCCCCGTAAATGGTGGTAAGCGGAGTTCGAAAATCATGCGACACTGCACGCAGCAGGTTCGCCCTCATTTTCTCCATCTCACTTTCTTTCTTGAGCATTTCCTGATGCTTTATCTTGCTTGTAAAACCACAGGTAATAAACGCTATGGCTATCATGATTATCGCCGATGTGATATTTTCAGGAATAAGAAAATCTATCTTGAAATATGGAAATGTAAATGCAAAATTCACTATTATCACGCTGACTACAGATGCCAGTATTCCATACACATATCCGTCAGTGAACACCGATATCAAAAATACCGAAAACACCATGACGGCCGGTATCAATATGTCTGTAGTAAATGTTGTCTTTATTATCAGACCCAATCCAACCCCTATTGCTATCATCACCAGCATCAACAGCGCATTTTTTATAATGTCCTTACATTTACACCCCTTATTTTTTTTGCTTTTTTGTATATTTATTTTTTTCATATGTATCAATCCCTTTTGGATTATTTTAAAGAAAGCGCCACCAGTACACCTTATGTCACAAACGACATAGATTCTACCAGCGGCGCCCGCTTTCACACATTCAAGTGAAGTATATCATGCCTATAGTTAAGATACAGATAAAGAATATCTACTATATGTGGAGCAGGCGCATTCCGATGCGCTTCGCGCAGCGCCCGCATTATCATAAGGAATCCACCCTTATGATATATTCTTCAACGCTTCTTCAAGGGTGTGCCATCCGAGGACCGCACACTTTACCCTTGCCGGCATATGCGCTATATCCTTGAGCGCTGATGCCTCCTCAAGCTGGTCTATCTCCTCGTCTGTAGCCTCTCCCTGTATCATCTTCAGAAAGAGCTGCCCAAGCTTCAAGGCCTCCTCCTTGGTCTTTCCTATGATCATTCCAAGCATTATATCTGCCGACGCCTGGGATATAGCACATCCGTCTCCCACGAATGATCCATCCTCGATGACTCCGTTCTCAACCTTGAGCTTGAGCCAGATGTCATCACCGCAGTTGGGATTTACACCCTCCAGGACCACATTTGCCGCCGGAAGATCATATTTGAATTCAGGTCTCATATTGTGCTCTGTAAGGATCTCATTATAAAAATTCCTGTTTTGAATATTATTCTGCATATCCCATTCTCCTTCTCACATTTGCAACGCTCTCCACAAATGCATCTACCTCTTCATCTGTATTGTAGAACATAAAGCTTGCCCTTGTCGTATTGTACACGCCAAGGTGGACGAGCAGTGGCTGTGCACAGTGATGTCCTGCTCTCACATCTATTCCATCCGCAGCCATGATCTCGCTGACGTCATGCGGGTGAACATTGTCTATGGTGAACGCGACTATTCCTGTGTGATTCTCCGGCTTGTCCGAACCGATCACATGCACATGAGGTATTTTTGCAAGTCCCTCCATTGCACGGGTGGTAAGCTCCAGCTCTCTCTTTTCTATATAGTCAAATCCAACCTCTTTGATGTAGCCTATCGCAGCCGCAAGTCCCGCAGCACCTGCCGCATTTACCGTACCGGCCTCGAACTTGTGAGGCAATTCCGCGTATACAGCGCCATCTCTTGAAACTGAATCTATCATCTCTCCGCCTGACATAAATGGAGGCATCGCATCAAGCAGCTCCTGTCTTCCATATAACACGCCTATTCCCATAGGACCCATCAGCTTATGACCTGAAAATGCGAAGAAATCTGCACCCAGCTCACGCACATCTATAGCCATATGTGGTGTGCTCTGCGCACCATCGACAACAACGACCGCGCCAAAGCTGTGCGCTCTGTCAGCCATCCTTCTGACCGGATTCACGCATCCGAGAACATTTGACACATGTCCGACAGCAAGCAGCTTCGTGTGCTCATTGATGCCGGCATTGATGGTCTCGTCAGTCAGCGTTCCATCCTTCTCGCAGTCAAGATATCTGAGAGTTGCGCCTGTGACTCTGGCTGCCATCTGCCATGGAAGCATATTGCTGTGGTGCTCCATGATGGTGACCGCTATCTCGTCGCCGGCTTTCAGGTTGTTAAGTGCATAGCTGTATGCCACAAGATTAAGGCTCTCCGTGGTGTTCCTTGTGAAGATTATTTCCTTCTCGGAATCCGCATGGATGAAATCTCTCACAACCTTTCTGGCGCTCTCATACTTCTCTGTAGCCTCAAGACTGAGTGGATAGAAGCCTCTGAGCGGATTCGCATTGCTCTTCTCGTAGAACTCTCTCTCAGCGTCTATGACCACCTGTGGCTTCTGCGCTGTGGCCGCATTGTCTATATATGCTGTATCGTTATTCCTCAATAAAGGAAAATCCTCTCTATAATTCCTGTCTGTCATATTCCATTACCTCCGCAAGCTGCTTCTCCACCAGCTTCTCTGTGTCCTCGTCCTGGATCTTGCGGTAGAGGACCTCCATCTTGCCCTTGGTCATCATGTCCTCAGCTGTCTCCATATCGATTCCCCTTGACGCGAAGTAGAATAACGTATCCTCGTCAAGCTCACCGATGGTCGCTCCATGTGAGCCCTCAACATTCTCCTCTGCACAGAGGATGAGTGGTATAGTTTTGTTCACCACATCATCACCGAGAAGCAGTACATTCTCTGTCTCAGCTCCCTTTGAATCCGATGAACCTGTCTTGAAATCTATCGAACCTCTGAATATCTTCTGAGCCGCATCCTTAAGTGTTCCATCCACCTGTATGCTGCAGTTGGTCTTCTTGCCTATATGATTCACGACAAGATTTATATCTATAACCTGTTTTTTCTGTCCCAGGTAACCTATATCCATGTTGGTTGAAGCACGTTTGCCAATAAGTTCTGTCCTCACACCATTGTACAGATTGCCCTTGCCGATAAATATCTGTAGCACATCAAACTGTCCGTTCTCTGCACACTCACTTCCCACATCGTTGAGTATGGTCGTGTTCTCATCCTGCATAAATATCTGCACAAGACGTATATGTGCATCCTTCTCTATATTAAAGCGTGTTCTGAATGCCAGGCTGCCGCCCTCCGCATTTTCGCCAAATGTCTCTATGACCGTCATGTCCGAACCGGCATCTGCCTGGACATACACATAGCCGCTGCTGCCATTTGCCCCGGTTCCATTTATCAGCACGTGTACTGTCTGCCCTTTATTGGTCTCGTCCGCAACAAGTACACTTCCTGCTGCCTGCTGTGCGAAGAGTACGTCCGCATCTCTTCCTGCACCAGTCTCTATTCCATCGAAATCAGAAGCCTGCTTATCAGCTTTCTTTCCGCCATCTATCTTCACACTGCATCCCGTCATGTCCGGATTCCAGTTAAGTGCTGTGTCGTTCATGCGAAGCCAGTACCATGTCTTTGCCGGGAGCCTGTTGATCTTCATCTCGTTAATGTTCTCCATGTCACCGCACCTCCTTAACCTATGCTACCCTTCATCTCAAGACGGATGAGGTTGTTCATCTCAAGAGCATACTCAAGCGGCAGCTCCTTCGATACATTGTCTGCAAATCCACTGACTATACATGCTCTCGCGTCTTCTTCGCTCATTCCTCTGGACATCAGGTAAAACACAGCCTCGTCACTGATGCTTCCTATCTGTGCCTCATGTCCCACATTTACCTTCTTGGTTCTAATATCCATGGCCGGTATTGTGTCCGAACGTGATATCGAATCGAGCATAAGTGACTGACAGGAAACCGCTGCCTTGGAGTTCTCTGCCTCCTTTGTCACTACAACAGACGAACGGAATGTACTTATACCGCCATCCTTCGAGATAGACTTTGTGTTGATATATGAGCTTGTGTCAGGTGCCGCATGGACTACCTTGGCTCCTGTGTCAAGGTTCTGTCCCTTACCGGCAAATGTAACTCCGGTGAACTCCATCCTGGCGCCCTTGCCCTTGAGCACGCTCATCGGATAAAGGTATGACACATGTGATCCAAATGAACCCGATACCCACTCGATGGTTCCCCCCTCTTCAACTCGGGCTCTCTTGGTGTTCAGGTTGTACATATTCTTGGACCAGTTCTCTATGGTTGAATATCTGAGCTTTGCGTTCTTGCCGACAAACAACTCCACACAACCCGCATGAAGATTCGCCACATTGTACTTCGGCGCTGAACAGCCCTCTATAAAGTGGAGGTCTGCCCCCTCATCGACGATGATGAGTGTGTGCTCGAACTGACCTGCGCCCGCTGCGTTAAGTCTGAAATACGACTGAAGCGGGATCTCGACCTTTACTCCAGGTGGCACATATACAAATGAACCGCCTGACCACACAGCTCCGTGAAGTGCTGCAAATTTGTGATCATGAGGGGTGACAAGCTTCATGAAATGCTTCTGCACCATGTCTGCATACTCACCTGTGAGTGCACTCTCCATATCAGTGTACACAACTCCCATATCCGCAACCTCCTGACGGACATTGTGATATACGAGCTCTGAATCGTACTGTGCACCAACTCCCGCAAGGGATTTTCTCTCAGCCTGAGGGATTCCAAGTCTCTCAAATGTATCCTTGATATCCTCAGGAACCTCATCCCAGCTTCCCTTCATCTTGGTATTTGGTCTTACGTAAGTAACTATATTGTCAATATCCAGTCCCTCGATGGATGGGCCCCAGTCAGGCACCTGCATATTGTTGTATATCTGTAAAGACTCAAGTCTGAAATTCTGCATCCATGCCGGATCATGTTTCTCCTTTGAAAGCTGCTCAACTATCTCAGGTGTGAGACCAGCTTTAAGCTTATAGGCATCTTTGTCGTCATACTTGAAGTCATATATATTTCTGTCTATGTCCTCTACATATGTCTTTTCCTTCATCTTCTATATCCTTTCATACTCTGCAAATCCAGACTCGTTGATCTTGTCCACAAGTGATGCGTCACCAGTCTCTATGATCTTACCCTCAACCATGACATGTGTGTAGTCAACGGTAAGTGACTCAAGGATCTTGGTGCTGTGTGTGATGATAAGCAGGCTTCCCTTGCAGTTCTTCTGGTATTCCTCGATACCTGCTGATACTGTACGGACTGCATCAACGTCAAGTCCTGAATCTGTCTCGTCAAGGATTGCCAGTGATGGCTTGAGCATCAGAAGCTGAAGTATCTCAGCCTTCTTCTTCTCACCACCTGAAAATCCCACATTCAGGTCTCTCTCTGCATATGATGGATCCATCTGAAGGATCTCCATGGTTCTCTCAAGCTCCTTCTTGAAATCCCAGAGACGGATTCTCTTGCCGGTCTTCTGCTCAAGGGCATTTCTTATAAATGAGCTGAGTGTCACACCAGGCACCTCAAGAGGATTCTGGAATGATAGGAATATTCCTGCCTTTGCACGCTCATTGACAGCCTCATCTGTGATGTTCTTGCCATCAAACCATATCTCGCCCTCTCTGACTGTATATCTCGGATTACCCATAAGTGCATATCCAAGGGTTGACTTTCCGGTTCCGTTAGGTCCCATAAGTACATGTGTCTCACCCTTGCCGATCTCCAGGTTCACACCGTGAAGGATCTGTTTATCCTCAACATCAACATGTAAATTCTTAACTTCCAATAATTTTTTATCTGACATCAGTCTGCCTCCTTTTATACCAAGCCCGGCAATTGCTTTATCACTTCTATATCCGGCGATTCAATTGTCCCGCTTTAATTATCTTTTTGCCTGTATCAAATTACTCTGCTCATTCCACATTTCTGGCTATATCCGCCAGTGTCTTACCCTGGAAATATTCCTGTATCAGCTCAGCCAGGCCCTGCCATATCGGCAGAGTATAACACTGCTTGGATCTGTCACAGGTAATCGTGCTGTTCTTCATGCATGCCACCGGGGCAAGCCCGCCTTCCGTGAGTTCAAGTATCTCCCACAATGTATATTCCTCAGGAGCCTTTTTGAGTCTGTAGCCTCCTCCATGTCCGCTGGCTGCCTCTATCAGATTCGCCTTGGACAGCATGCGCATTATGCTCTCCAGATACTTCTGGGACAGTTCCTCTTTCTGAACTATTTCTTTTAACGGAATAAATCTGCCGTCGTGGTTTATGGCTAGGTCTGCCATGACCCTCAGGGCATATTCTCCCTTTGAAGAAATCACCATATCTGTAAATCCTCCTTACATATGAGTGTGACCACATTCCTGCCACAAATACACGATCATTCCAGTCATCACCCTCATCCGCCATTTTTTGGCGTAATAAGTCAATATCTGACTCGCAAAAATAGGATATTCCCATTTACCTACTATGTCAATAGGTTAATACACAAAAAATAATAGAAGGTGCGGCAGCCTTCCATTATTTTTAATTATTTTTCATTATTTTGTCTATTCCAAGTATTTTATATGATCTATCCACACATCAGTCTACTCACGATATGTTATTATCATCCCACCTTTTCCCATATAATAGCTGCACAGTCCGCTTGCAGGTACGATGCTCACATCCGCGTCAAGCCATTCAGCCTTGATAAGATGCCCCAGTTTCTCTGCTCCGTCCTCGTTCATACAGTGGCTTATTACAAGCTCTCCCCCTGTAAATCCCGTCTCCCGGAGAGTGTCTATCAGCTTGCCATATATCTTCTTCATACCTCTGAATTTGTGTCTGAGTTCAATTCGTCCACCAGGTGATGCCACACCTATTGCGGATATATTGAATCTATGAGCCGCATACCCCACAAGCTTATTTAGTCTGCCCGCCTTTATCAGGTTGTCCAGACTCCCCAGTGCAAACACCACCTGTATCTCCCTCACTGCCTTGTCAGCGGCGCTTACTATGACGTCAAACGAATCCCCGTCCTCAATTCCTTCATATATGATGTTTGCCAGCTGTTCAGGGAATACTCCGGCTCCGCATGTATTTATCACCGCAATATTCCTGCCGGGATTCTTCTCAAGCGCCATGTGTCTTGCAGCTATAGCACTGTTGTAACTTCCCGATAATGCAGCTGACAACGTAAATGCAATAACATTTTCCGCATCACCCCACGCCTCTAGCCACGCATGGGGTGATGGGCAGCTAGTTCTTCCGCCTGACCGGCAATTTGCAATATGCTCAAGCATCTTCTCTATATCTATACCCGGTTCGTCTATATAATCTGTGTTATCAACAGATATTGTAAACGGAACCTCAGCATAATCTATATCTATTCCAGCCAGTCCATCCGGCACGAGCAGACTGCAGCCGGAATCTGAAACCAGTTTCCATCTATGATTACTCTTTCTTTGCTCCCTGTCAGATTCTCCGCCCATACTTTGAGTTTTCGAATCAACTTCTTGAGTCATCGAATCAACTTCCAGTCTTCCTTCCTGCTCTTCATTTTGATCATGCGCGTTTCTTTTCATCTCAACAACACCTCCATGCACAATATGCATCACACAAGTATTATTAAATATTTTTTCTGTATTTATACATTTTAGACATTTTTCCTGGGAGCATAAATTTTACAAAAAGTAAAATCCCCCCCATTTTTAGCCCATTTTTCCACTCTCAGCGTCACGAATTCGCTTTATAAGCGCATTTGCCCAAATCTATTGACATACCAATTTTAATCGCCTAAAGTATGCCTACCGGCCGAGAATTTTTCATAAGGAGGATTTTATTTGCCAGTTACACGAAATTTATTTGACAGCACTTTTAAAAAGATACTCACGCTGTCCTCAAAGGCTGTTGTAAATATGATCAACGGTCTGTTCGACATGTCGTATGATCCAGACACTGCAACAGTGTCGTATCACTGGACTGAGAGTGTCAAAGACGATGGTTCCATGAGTACAACTCTGGCCGACACCATACTGGTGATAAACGATTCTGATGCGTACCATATCGAGGCGCAGATGATAAAAGACGAAACTATCGTTTTCAGAGTATTTTCTTACGGAGCAAGTTATGCCGACAAAGCAAAAACAATAATGCATGATGAAGGTGGTCAATATCTATACAGGGTGCGATTCCCTGAGCCTTGCGTTATATACCTGAGCAACGTCTCCAGATCCGTTCCCGATACATATTCTCTGCTGATAGATTTCGGGCACAACAGGGAAACAAACTATGAGGTCCCGGTCGTAAAACTTGCCAACTGTTCTCCTGAAGACATTAATAATAGAAAAATGGTGATCCTCATCCCATTCTTTCTTTTAAAACTTCGAGAAATGCTCAAGAATCAAAAATCTCGCACTCCGGAGAACATCGAAATATTGAAAAGCCTTATCAAAACCGATATAATGGGAAATATAGATAAGAACGTTGAACTCGGGAATATAACACCTGAAGATGGAGCGCAATTATACAGACTCACCCAGGTATTATATACCAGACTGTATTCCGCGTACGAGGAAACGGAGGAGGTTACAGATATGGTAGAACAATCGATCATTACTTTTGTGGATGTTTTTCAGGAAGAAAAGGCCAAGATGGAAAAGCAGATGGCGGAAATGAATAAAAAGATTGCAGAGAAGGATTCAGAGATTGCTAAGTTAAAAGCCGAGCTTTCAGCTCTGAAATCAGGAGATAACTAATTATACTGTCTTTATTCAGAATAAAACAATGACAACGCGCAATCCTCAAATGTCAAAAGGTATGATCAAGCTGCACTCAACGCAACCTGATCATACCTTTTATTTATTATATAAATTATCAATTCTTAACCTTAACAACGTCCTTCTTTCTGTACTTCTTCACCTCATACAGCTTCTCATCTGCCATAGTCATGGCATTCTGAAGACCTTTCTTGTTATATTCTACGATCTGACAGTTTCCAAGCGATACACTCACTTTATAAGGCTTATCACAGTGCTCATTAAACTCCTCAAATGAACTGTATACTTCCTCAGCAAATGCATCTGCAGCGTCAGAGTCCTTAAGGCCGAGTACAAGACAACAATACTCGTCGCCGCCTATTCTGCCTACGATTCCATTATCGCCTACAGATTTGATCAGAATATCTCCTATGGTTTTAAGAGAGAAATCACCCTCATCATGTCCATATCTGTCATTGATGATCTTGAGACTGTTCATATCAGCGTAGAATACCGTAGCCGTCCTTTTCTGCTCCTCACATTCCTTGAGCAGCTGTAATGATCTGTCAAAGAAACCTCGTCTGTTCATGATTCCTGTAAGGGGATCCTGTTTTGACAGATTGTCAAGCATAATGTTGTTTTTCTGCAGAATCGCCATACTCTCCTCAAGACGCTTCATGATCTCCTCGTTCGTCTTGAGCAGATTGATCATCTTGACAGCAGCTGAGACCTGGTTTCCAAGGAACTCCCCATTCACCAGAACTCCTTCTGTGAGATCACACAGAAGAACTCCATAGAGTATTTCGTTGGAATACAGCGGCAAGAGTACATATATTCCAGCTTCTTCCACACCGAGGCTCTCAAAATCATAGAGATTTGATGATGACACCTTCTGGTTCACAGTGATCACACTGCTGACCTTCTCTTTAAGATCCTTAGTCTTGAGATATAACTGGTCAGGCAGTTCAAATGGCTCACCGATCAGATGTATTATTGGCTCTTTATATAAGAATATAAATGCATTCTCTATGTCCAGCCAGTCCATAGTGCCAAGAATCTCTCCATAACTTCTGTCGTTGCCTCTGTCAAAGCTCAAGACCTTCTGGATAAATGTCTTCATCTTGAACTGAGTCTTATTCCGCTCTTCCCACTGCTCTGAGAGCATATGGTTCATTGAGAGATATCCCTCAATGACATTCTTACTACGTTTTCTTGATCCGCCTTTTTTACAGAATGAATCTCTTCTGACAAACTCAGTAGGAAGTATCTTACTCTCGACCTGCTTGCCATCAATAAGCCTGACCATAAGATTTACAGCCTCTGAGCCAAGTTTTCCCGCGTCTGCACGCACAGTCGAAAGCGTCGGATATATCTGTGTAGCCCACTCAATATCATCGTAACCCATGACTGATATATCTCTTCCCGGCAGAATGCCCCTCGCCTTAAGTTCTTCATAAAAACCAGATGCACAGGAATCATTCACACAGAACACTCCCTGCATATCCGGATTTCTGTCCAGAATATCTCTGAAAACCTCTTTTGATTCCGATGTAAGATTGCCCTCCACATAAAGTCCCGGATCAAACTCTATTCCATGAGCCTCAAGCACATCAATGTAGGTTCTCCTTCTCTCCTTTGCATCATAATTGGAGTCCGGACCGCCTATCATGCCTATTCTTGTATAACCAAGTTCCTCGATCATGTAATTGAGTCCTTCTCTTATGCCTGCACCATTGTCATATCTGACACAAATCTGATCCGGCTCATCTGCAGCCACTATCACGCACGGCATCTGCAGATATCTTTTCATAAATTCGCTGATACGCTCCTTGGTTGCAAAGCAGCCAATACAACTCGATGCAACAATAACGCCGTCCAGATTCTCCTTTGTAACATAGGAAAACAGTGTCTGGTACTGATATTCATAATATATATCTGACGTTTCTGGGTATTCCCGGTCAAGGAACTTACCCGGAATAACAACTATATTGACATCAAGTGTCTTTGCTCTCTCTATAACCCCATGACAGAGCAGCCTCGTAAAATCATCCGTGATTCCGCCTACCAGAACACCTATCGTCTTTCTCTTCATAACTATCCCCCTTGACATTCTCTTCCAAAGGCAGGATCTTACTTGCTGACTGTGGATGCTACGATCTCCATATTGCCCTCAAACACTGGGTTGCTGTATCCGTTTGGCAGGATAAAGTGATCACCCTTCTTTATAGCGTTTCCATCCACTGTTCCACTTCCCGCAACTACAGACATGATGAGGAATGGCTTGTCGCCCACATTCAGCTCTGCCTTTCCCTCAACATCCATCTTGTATACTGTGTAATACTTACAGCTTATAAGCTCACAGAGTTCATTTGCCTTATCTGCCTTGACACTTATAACGCTGTCCTCAACCGGCTTTGCAGGAACTGTTATAACATCTATGCTCTGCTTTACGTGCAGATCTCTAGGCTTTCCATTGCTCAGTCTGTCATAATCATAAACTCTGTATGTGATGTCACTGTTCTGCTGTGTCTCAAGAAGTGTGATTCCTCCTTTGATCGCGTGTACTGTACCGGGATCTATCTGAATGAAATCCCCCTTCTTAACAGGGATCTCTCTGATAAACTCCTTCCATTTCTTACCTTCGATCATATCGCACAATTCTTCCTTTGTCCTTGCATTATGACCGATTACAAGTGTTGAATCTTCCTTGCAGTCAAGAATATACCAGCACTCCATCTTGCCAAATGAACCATTCTCATGTTCTGCTGCGTATGCATCGTCCGGATGCACCTGAATACTCAGATCATCTTTTGCATCGATTATCTTGATAAGCAGTGGGAATCTGACACCGTCTATACCGCCAAACAGCTCTCTGTGGCTGTTCCATAAGTCGGCAAGCGTCTGACCTGCAAACTCGCCATTTTTCACTGTACAGTTGCCATTCTCATGTGCCGCAACTCCCCAGCACTCGCCTATATCATCACCCTCAACATCATATCCGTATTCTTCTCTGAGCTTTGTACCGCCCCAGATATTGTGCGTAAACACGGGATTTAAAAAAAGTATTTCCTTGTTCATTGTCATTTTCCTCCTTTTGACGTACGGCAATTGGAGAATCTACGTTGTGAGATATTGTGTATGATACTCTTGTTTGTCCCCAATTGCCTGTTCTATATAAGACGGTGAAGGAATCATATTTTTACATTGATTATGACTTCTTCACTCGTCATTTCCATGATAATGTATGTCACTGTTATTTTATTGCATCTGTTGCCTTTTTTCTATACATCAGAGTCCTTTTCCCGACTTTTTAGTCTTTTATTTTTAGTTTTTTATGAAAGCGCAAGTCTCGACCACGCAATATATCTTTTTTCAATCATATAACACGTTTTTTATCAGATCCAAAATCTGTCATATGATTGCCAAAGCTCTCAGAACCAAATTCAGCCTGGCTTACTGCCAGGCTGTCATAGTCTAAAAGTTTTGGCAATCACCTGCCATTACATTTATTTTTAAGAGGGGCCCCGAAGGCGGCGGGCACCGCCTTGGGAAATGAGAAAAATTAATACAATTGCCGCGTATGAGTAGGGGCTCATTACGCTATATAACTAACTATCTTCTACCGATCTCGGTATCAGAAGTTGTTACCACACTGTGCGACTTGATGTAATCTACGATCTCATCAAGCTTGGTGAATGCAAGGCCCACATAGCTGTCAGCTGCACCGTAGTAAATGGCGATCTTTCCAGACTCGCTGTCGTGAATAGTAGCACATGGGAAGCATACATTAGGAACAAATCCACGCTCCTCGTACCACTCTTCTGGTGTGAGAAGGAAGTTCTCACAACGATACTTAACGATCGATGGGTTGTCGATATCAAGGATTGCTCCACCGATTGAGTATACATAACCATTACACGTTCCTGATACTCCGTGGTAGAATAACAGCCATCCTTCAGAAGTCTCGATAGGGGCTGCACCGCCGCCAATCTTGAGTGACTCCCACCACTCGCTGCTCTTGCCCATGACATGTCTGTGCTTACCCCAGTAAACCATATCAGGACTCTCACTTACGAATATATCACCAAATGGTGTGTGTCCACTGTCACTTGGACGTGACAGCATCACGAAATTACCGTTGATCTTTCTTGGGAAGAGAACTGCATTTCTGTTAAATGGAAGGAATGGGTTCTCGATTCTCACAAATGTCTTGAGATCCTTTGACTTTGCTATACCTATCGCTGCGCCATAGAAATCCTGGCACCAGATCGCATAGTATGTATCCTCTACCTTTACAAGTCTTGGATCATATGCGTATATAGGCATGAACTCTTCACCGTTCTCATCAACAAACTTGATCTTCTCCTCGCTGATATTCCAGTGGATAGCATCCTCGCTCTCTCCGAGGTAGATGTATGGAATTCCATTTACCTGCTCGCCTCTAAATACTCCGACAAATTTTCCCTCAAATGGAACTACCGCACTGTTGAATATTCTTGCAACACCCTTTGCCGGGTTTCTTCCTATTATAGGATTCTCTGTATATCTCCAGATTGGAGCGTCATGATTGTCATTTGCCGGTCTGTCCTGCCATGGCACGTTTGGCACAGGCTCGCTGAACATTTTTACTTCTGACATAAGTACCTCTTTCTTCCAGCTCTCCCGCCGGATATATATTTTTCACGTTATATCTCTCACCCGAACGAAATGAGTTCTTACTTCAGCACAAACACCATTTCGTCAGGCGATCAGTTCATTTTATTGTCTTACTTGTCTGCATTCTTAAGGAACTCAAGGTTCTTCCTGATCAACTCACATCTCTGCGCTACACACTCAACGCTTCTTCCCGGATCAGCAGGTGTGTTGAATACATAATCGATGAGTCTGTCAACTGTTGTTGTTGCAACATGCATTCTTGTATCGCTTGATGCGTAGTAGATGAACACTTCGTTGTTCTCGTTTACGATGGCGCCATTTGTGAATACAACATTTGATACATCGCCAACTCTCTCCTCACCGCGAGGTCCGATAAGCATTCCTGATGGCTCAGCAATAACCTTTGAAGGATCATTGAGATCTGTCGCAAATGCGTAGAGTACATATCTGAGACCGGCAGCTGTGTTTCTCACACCATGTGCGATGTGGATCCAGCCCTTGTCCGTCTTGATTGGTGGTGCGCCTGCACCGTTCTTTGCCTCTGTTATAGTGTGGTACTTACGAAGACTTGTCATCTTCTCCTCGTCTATAACCGCATGCTCTATATCATCACAGAGACCGAATCCTATTCCGCTGCCGCTTCCTGTCTCGATGAAATCATCCATTGGACGTGTATAGAATGCGTACTTGCCATCCACAAATTCAGGGTGAAGTACAACATTTCTCTGCTGTGGGGAACGAAGAGTCTTGAGGTTGTCAAGGCGCTCCCAGTGCTTTAAATCCTTTGTTCTCACGATACCTGCTGCTGCAACTGCTGCTGAGAGGTCATTTACAGTTGTATCCTTGCTCTCTGAACAGAACACACCGTAGATCCATCCATCCTCGTGCTGTGTCAGTCTCATATCATATACATTTGTCTCCTCAGGACATACATCGTCCAAAAGGATTGGATAATCCCAGAAACGGAATCCATCGATACCGTTGTCACTCTCAGCTACGCCGAAGAATGACTTTCTGTCATTTCCCTCTATTCTTGCGACAAGATAATACTTGCCGTTCAGGTAGATAGCACCTGAGTTCATGACAGCGTTAACGCCGAGACGCTCAATGAAATATGGATTTGTCTCAGGATTTAAGTCATATCTCCATGTGAGAGGTATCATCTCTCTTGTGAGTACAGGGTACTCATATCTGTCATAGATTCCATTATAGAAATCTGTCTTCTTATTCTTTCTCTCAAGAAGCTTGTTCAGTTTGTCAAGCTCTACATAATATTTCTCATTCATCATTTAGGCATTCTCCTTATAATTTGAAAGCAATTGAATGCTATTTATTTGCCGTCAGCGAGTCTGTTCATAATCTCAAGGCACATTCTGCCGTTGTGGTATGGACACTTCCATGGCTCAACTATAGGACGTCCGACTCTTGGTGATCCATCTGCATTCAGATCCCAGAACCACTCTGATCCCGGTCTCTTGTCAATAAAGTATTCCTTTATGTACTCCCAGACTTTCTCGGCAGCCTCGTAATACTTCTTATCACCTGACTTTTGATAAGCATTTATAAATCCTACTATTGATTCTGCCTGAACCCACCATACTCTTACCGTGTATGGCACGCCCTTTTCACATTCTGTCAGAACTGAATGTCCATCGAAAGCAAGCTCATATATCTGCTCTGCAAGGATATCTGTTATCTTTGTGATCTTCTCTGTGTACTCTGCCTCTCCAAGCACCTCGGTCGCCCTGTCCAGAAGCCATGATGTCTCAATGTCATGTCCGTATGAGTACAGATCAATCAGAGAGTTATAATCCTTATCAAAGAACACTTCCTGTCTCTTAAGCTCCGGATTGTATACCTTATCAGCAAATACATCGAGCAGCCATTCCAGGCGCGCCTTTACCTTGGAATCCTTGGATACCTTATAAAGTTCTGTGTAAGCCTCAAGTGCATGGAGCAGTGTGTTCATTGTTCTCTCTGCGAGAACACCATTCTCAGAAAGCTTATCATTTGACTCTGGCTTGAACTCTCTTGTAAATGCCTCGAGATAGCCACCTTCGTCAGTACATTTCTCTTCTATTGTATGGAAAAGCTGCAGGGCCAGGTCCAAAGCTTCCGAATCACCGGAAGCTTCGTAATAGGCGGATAAGGCATATATACTAAATGCCTGATTGTAGGTGTGTTTTGTCGTATCTTTGGGTGAACCATCATAATTCATGGACCAATATATTCCGCCATATTCCCTGTCTATACAATATTCTTTCAGAAATTCATATCCATGAACAGCCTCATCTAGAAGCTTCGGGTCCTTGAGTGCCTTATACGCACTTGCGAAGAACCAGATAATTCTACTGTTAAGAATACAACCCTTCTCAGCCTTTTTATCAAGGTTGAGGTCGTAATCCATATACCCATAAAATCCGCCGTACTCATCATCCCTCAGGGCCTCCCAGAATGGGATGATAGCATCTATTAATTCTTTTTGAATTTCATTTCTCATATTCATGAACTCTCTTCTTCTAATAAATTATTAACCCTTTACAGCACCCTGTGTAATACCACTGTAAATCTGTTTCTGACAACAGATGAATACTATAAGTGCCGGTATGATCGATATGATGACACCTGCACAGATCAGGTTGTACTGACTTCCCATAGGTCCTACGAACTTGTAGAGTGAGATAGCCATTGTCTTGATCTCCGGGCTTATGAGGTAAAGGTTTGCAGCATAGTACTCGTTGTAGATTACAACGCCCTTCAATATACAAGCTGTAACGATAGCTGGCTTAAGAAGTGGAAGTATGATCTTCCAGTAGATAGTCCAGTATGATGCACCATCCACGATAGCTGACTCATCAAGAGATACTGATATATTCTCCATGAACTGAATGAATATGTAGATTGAGATAACATCTGTACCACAGCTCATGATGATGTAACCATATAAGTGATCTATGAATCTCAGATCACCCATGATGTTGTAGACTGTAACCTGCATAGCAACTGCAGGGAGCAATGATGCCACAAGGAAAAGTGTTCTGATAAAGCCGTTTCCCGGGAACTTGAATCTGTTAAGCACATATGCAAGCTGTGTTCCTATTACTACTGACACAAGGAGTACACATATCATAACTATGACTGAATTGATGAACGCACGTCCCATGTTGGCAGTCGTGAATGCCTTTACAAAGTTGCTGAAGTTCAGAAAGCTTTCAGGAAGTTCCATTACTGAAGTAGCCTTATACTCATCTGTTGTCTTGAAGGCTGTTGTAACACATGATATAAGAGGTACAACCGCACACAGCGAGAAGAATATGAGTACAAAGTACTTGAGGAAACCTCTTACATAATATCCAACGGTTCGTTTTTCTTTTATTGGTGCTATGCTTGGCACATCTGTCTTTCCTCTTGCCATGTTACTTGCCTCCCTTCGCAGAAGCAGCCATCTGCTTCACGTATTTCTTGGTATCTCTCTCCTGTTTCTTGCGGAGCTTCTTTGCCTTATAACTCTCATCATCTGAGCTTGAATCCTTGAATATGTACTCAAAGAACAGTTTCTGAAGCGCAGCACATATAAGTATGATAAGGAGAAGTACAACGGCCATTGCTGAAGCAAGACCGACTTTCTGGCTTGTATGTGCTATCTTGTTCATGATGATGAAGTAAGTACCTGTTCCGTTTGCACCTGTTGTGATAACGAAAGGCTGCTCGAAAGCACTGAGTGATCCTGTTATTGCTAAAATTACATTTAATGTAACGATTGTCTTGATACTTGGCAGTATGATATATCTAAACTGCTGGAATTTATTTGCACCATCAAGCTCTGCCGCCTCATAAAGTTCTGCATCTACCGACATGATAGCTCCAATGAAGAGAACCATCATCTGTCCAAGGTATCTCCAGACCGAGGTTGAAACCAGTGTCCAGTTGTTGACACTCTGGTCTTTGAGCCAGTATGGAAGGTTGTCTAAGCTAAATCCACACAACTGAAGGATTGAGTCAAACACGAATCCTCTTGTGAAGAAGAATTTGAAAATGAAACCTACAGCGATACCACTGATAAGATAAGGGAAGAAAATAAATCCCTTGAAAAGGTTACCACCTTTTACTCTGAAACTCAGAAGAGTTGCAAGGAAAAGTGCAAGCACTAACTGTACAAGTGCTCCTACGATGTAATACAAACTGAGCTTTAATGCACCGAAACAGTCTTTTCTTGTGAACACATCGATATAATTTGCTAATCCTACGAATTCTCTCTTTTCTACAGGCGTCGTATATTTCATCTTGTAGAAACTAAATTTAACCATCTCTCCGAATGGTATATATGTAAATACTAATAGCAAAAGCAATGGGATAATTGCGAAGGCTGCGCATATTATAACCTGCTGCCCCTTCCTGCTTGACGCCCATTTACCAAAGCCGGATTGTTTTTTGTTAGCCATACTCATTCCACCGCCTTTTTTATAATCATGAGCTACACTGCTGGTAGCCTGTCATCAAATACTCGTTTGATGACATTTTTCTCAAAATAAACCGAGGCGGGCAATCCCGCCCCGATCTGTAGCTTATTCTTACTTATTTATATTGAAATCTTTATTACTTCTCAGTAACTTCGATTCCTAATGACTCCTGAGCATCTGACCACTTCTGGTTCCACTCAGCCATGATATCGTCGAATGACATGTCGCCGTTTGCAGCATGCTCGATGATGGCCTGGATCTTGTCGTTACCACCATTGCTTACGTTAAGCTCTGACTCTGAGTTGAGCTGGTTGAGGTAATCCTCCTCGCCCTCAAGAGCTGCCTCGTCTGCAACGAAGTCAACACCGTCGAATGAGATCTTTGACTCTGAACCAGGAACAATTGCAAGTGAATCCTCGTTGTAAGCATATCCTGACTTCTCTGTCATCCACTTAACAAATACAAGAGCTGCCTGTTTCTCATCATCTGAAGCGTTTACGTTGATACCGTAGCAGTAATCTGCACCTGATGAAGCGTACTGCTTACCATTTACTGAGATAGGGAAAGGAATGTATCCTATATCGTCTGCGTTAGGTCCGCCTGCTTCCATCTGTGGGTATGCCCATGAACCAAGCACCATACATCCGATCTCGCCGTTGTTGATCATTCCCTTACATGACTCCCAATCTGTTGTTGAGTAATCATCCTCTGTAAGTCCCTGTGATACTGCATCGTAAAGGATCTTATATACTGCATAAGCATGTGTATCGTCGCCATAGTTCTTGAATGGATCCTTTGTATGGGCTAACTTCTGGTTCTTGTATGTAGCATCGCCTGTTGCTGTGATCGCGATATAATCATCCCAGGCTCCCATTGTCCAGCCTGCTGCATAGTTTGTGTAAAGTGGAATACAATCCGGATTCTTATCCTTGATTGCCTTGAGTGCCGCGATGAACTCCTCTGGTGTCTTAGGTACGTCTGTCACACCTGCATCAGCAAATACTTTCTTGTTGTATACGATACCCTGTGTTGTAGCTGCAAGAGGTACACCATATACCTGACCCTGATACAGCCATCTGTTTGAGTAATTTACAAGACTGCTCATTGTATCATAATCGCCAAATGACATGAAATATGTTGAAAGGTCTGCCATGTCAACTGCCGGGATACACATTACTGTCTCGTAGTTTCCTGACTGAAGATGTGTAAGAGCATCTTCTGCATAGTTTGTATCTGTGATAACATCAACCTTGATATTTGGATACTCCTTGTTGAAGTCCTCAAGATACTGCTTCCAGTTCTTTCCGCCGTAGTCATCTGAGTCCATATCAGTTCTGTTGTTGTAGAACTTGATCTCCGCTGAAAGATCTGTGAAGTCTGTTCCTAACTGGATGTCTGCATATGACTTGATTCCCTCAGCATCAGCTGTTGTGTCATCTGCTGAATCACTTCCTGCTGCCTCTGTGGTAGCCTTTGTTGCCTCTGCTGTGTCCTTGTTATCGCTGTCTGAGCCTCCACAACCTGCAAGTGATGCTGCCATAAGACCAGCCATTGCGATACATGCAATACGCTTTGATTTCATAGTTTTGTCCTCCTTAAAACCTTCTTTGTTTTTAACTTTATATTAAGTATACATTAATTTATTTTTTAGTCATCACTCATACTTGTTATTAATCACCATATCTTGTATTTTTCGTTAATTTTACCATTACGGTTGCCTTTTTTCAATATCAAATAGACATTTTATCCATACGTTTTTATCTTTAATTAGTATTTTATTGTTTTTTTAGCTAAAACTCGTGTTTTAACACGAAAATCTTGTCAAAATTGACAAGAAAAAGCCTCGCAGAGCGCATGTATCTTTTGTGGTTTCCACAAAAGTACAAATGCGTTTCTTTCGTGAAAGAAACAAAGCTTTTATGGTATAATTGCATTAACCAAGGAGATGATAAAATATGCCTACCGCTTCAATTGCCAAGGGACGAGGTTATTTAAACCACAACGACAGAACGATTAAACAGGTAAATAGTAGATCGTGGAAACCTGAGTTATCGAATCAAAATATTGTATACGTAAACGAGCCCATTCAAAACGTATATCATGAGCTGTTCGATTCAGCTTTAGATAAATACAATGCTAAAATCAAACAATCTAAAAACCCTCAACGTGTCATAAAAGACTATTATGAACATATCAGCCGATCCAAACAGGAGAAACCATTTTATGAATTTATCGTGGCATTCGGCAACGTTAATGATAAAAATACAGAAATCTATCCAGTTCTTCAACAATGTCTAGACGAATACAATCGTGACTTCCAATCGAGAAATCCAAACTTCTACGTTTTTCAACAAATAACACATCGTGATGAAGTAGGAATTGACCATACACACATGGATATCGTTCCGGTATGTTCAGGAAATACACGTGGTTTGGAAACCAAAAACAGTTTTTCTGGCGCTCTGAAACAAATGGGTTTCACCGGAAAGAATGCTTTTCTTGACTGGCGAAGGTCTGAAGAAAAAGTCATGGCCGAAATTTTAGAACGTCATGGTCTTGAATTTGAACGTGGTGACGGTCGACAGGAGCATTTGAATGTCCGTCAATATCAGGAATATAAACATTACGAAGAACAAACGATTCAGGAACTTAAAAATCTTGAAAACCTGAAACAAATATCCACAAACGTACATCAAAATATAGATCAGCTCAACGCTTCAAAACAAACACTATTAAATGAAATAAATTCACTGGAAGTTCGAAAAAACAGATTACAAAAAGAAACGAACTACAATGCAATGTTAGCCGAAAATCAAAACCTAAAAGAACAAATCAACACATTGAACGATCTTCAAATTGAAAACAAAAATTTGAAACTGGATCTAAAAAAAGAAAAACAACGAAGCAAAAATTTCAAAATCATTGGCAAGCTCTATCAGTGCATGTATCTGTATTTAATGGACCACATTCTTCCAAGATTCATCAACGTTGATTGGATCAGCAATAAAATCAATAGCCTATTCAAAAATATTTTAAATGATTATCAAAACGAATCAACAAATCCGGATATCCGTACGCAACTATTCTATGACAACATAGAACTCAATGATTCATATTCAAACGTTGATCAACAATTTTCGACTCTTCCTGATATAGACGAAGCCATCGAAAATTCAGAATTGGACCAGGAGAACGAATACGAATATTACTAAAAAAAAGGAAGGAGTTATGACTCCTTTTTTTTATTTTTACGAAGGGGTTTGGGGATGAAATCCTCAAAAAATAAAATGTGTGTACAACACATTTTCGGATTGTATGTACACGTCCCGTAAGCGATTTGTATGTACAAATCCCTTATGGGATTCCAGTGTATGTACAAATCCCTTGCTTGCTATTTTTAAAACCCAAAAAATGACCTAGAATCGCCGATTTTGAAGAAAATGGCATTTTTACGATTTTTTCGTCTTTTTATTATGTCAAAATTTCATTTTTAAAGTGCATTTTTAATTTAAAAATGTTGATCTAAAAATTTATTTTTGCATTTATTTAGTGCTCAAATTTTCAAAAATGAGTGCTTAAAAATTTTATTTTTATACTTTTTTGTGTGACAAAAAGCCAAAATTTGCATGCAATTTAAACTCGGATTGCGTGTAATAAAGTCAGTTTATTTACCAAATAAACGTGCAAAGAAGCCTTTATTTTTTTCTTTTTCTAATTCATTTTTTAACTTTTCTATCTCATTTAACTGCTCTTTTTTTTCTTGATCCAGTTGTTCTTTGTGCTCTTCTTCGATTGCTGGCATACTTTTTTCTTGCTGATTTTTTAACAATATTTGTGTATTTTCAGTGATTCTCATAGCATTTTTTAAAGTTTCATCTTTGGCTTTTAATTGTTCATTTAACGCTCTTATTTGTTCATCTTTGGCTTTTAATTGCTCTTTTAACAACTCAATCATCTGTTCAACTGGTTGTACAACGTTGGTTGAAAGTTGTTCAACTGGTTGTACAACTTTGGTTGAATTGGTTGAAACAAAACAGCTTAAACCCCTTATATTTACGTATGTTTTTCCATTTTCAACCTTTTTAAACTTTTTCAACTTGTTGTTCAACTGTTTGTAAACTGCTTGTGAAGATACTCCAGCACGTTCCGAAAACTGTTTAACGCTTAAATATTCATTGCTTTTCATTTTTTCTTATCCTCTACCTATTATTCTTGTTGTTTTTTAACCACATCATTCTGTAATACGCATATCCAATAACATTCTCATCTTCTTGTACTTCCATTACTGTTTCTAATTCATTTAAAGACATATTATCGATTTTTTCCAATGTGCTTTTAGGAAGTTGAATCATTACGTTAACTGTATCTGAATCACTCCTAGTCTTAATAATATTCTGAGGAATAAAATGACCTCTTGGAACCTCATTTTGACTGGATTTCTTAACATTTTTGTTCTCTTCCCACCATTTTTTAACTGTATTTTTTGATAAACCTGTATCTTTAACACATTGATATTTTGTTCCTTCAGGATTTTTTAATCGCCATTTTTGAACAATCTTTTGTTTATCTGGTCTGCCACCATTGGTACATTCTCCCATTTCTACTTTAAAAGCTCTTTGATTGTTCATGTATTTAATATGTACATCTTGTTTTCGTCCATTTCGTTTGTTTTTCTCGATTGTAATATTAGCTCGATAACTCATTTTATCAATCGGATAGGTATACCATGCACTGTCATACCCTTCAAGAGCTGCCAATACATCATCTTCAGTAAACGGATCCGATTTGTTCTCATCTTTATTATTCATAATATCAATCAATCCAAACGCATCTCGTTCCAGTTCATCCAATGAAATACCACATTTCATGGCTGTTATAGCCAATACCCATATCGACCAATAGCGATGTCCTAAATTAGCCTCTCTTGGCAGTCGTTCGAGCCATTTATCATAAACTGCTCGATTAAAGTTCCATGTTCCTCTCCCTTTTTTTTCGATAATTCTCTTTTGATACCATTCTGGATACTTATTCTTCGCCTGATCTAATGTCAAATCACTCTTATAAGTAAATTCTTTTACTTTATATTCATCTCTTACAAATTCATTTAGATATTCAATCGTAACTTTACCGCCTGTTTCAAAAGCTTTTACTCTATCACCTGTCTTAGTAATCGTACCAACCACTCTAAATCCCTGACAAACAGGCTCATATTGAATTTCATCCACTAATTTGGAAATACTATCATGCCACATCATTCTAGTTAATTCTTTTTTCAGTATCTCAATCTGCTCCACAATATTTTCAAACATTGGTACAGGTCTTTCAAATACATAATATAAATGAACTCCAGTACCACTACTTACTACATATGTAGGCTTAGGCATAATCATCATATGATCCACTTGATGAAAGAAATTGGCCAATCCGTATGGCCACTCTTCACCATCTTTTATTCTTGTCTGAATACCATCCAAATCAAAAGCTAATGCATACAATTCACGAGCCATAGAACTGTCTCTAGTCTTTCCTGCATACGAAATAGGACTCATCAAACAGAAATTGTCACGAGAAACAACTTCATCCAGCTTTTCTAGATCATCAGTCAACGTATGTCTTAAAACTTTAGGCTTTCCACTATTCAATTTCTCATCTGTAACTTCAACGATAATGCCATTATATTTACGATCTCCATAATAATCTTTCCCTTTACACTGTAAAACTCCAACAGGAAATATATCTCTATAAAAATCCTTATAAGTTACCTCATCAAAATATGTTTCTAAATACTTAGTTAATAGATTCATAAAACACCTCAAAACCCGCTCATATGGACGTTATATTGTCAATGAGTTTTTGACCCTATAATTTACTAAAATATAACACAAATTTAGCTCCGTGTTCAAGCATTATTTTACTCTAGCAAAATGGCGTAAATATTCCTATATACAGTGCTAGAGTAAAAATTAGATAGAGGTTATTAACTGTCTCTTATACACATCTCCGAGCCCACGAGACCTCTCTACATCTC